>Ga0123354_10000029_pt1 | contig 108162 bp, 105 predicted proteins | sample TergutLab28metaG_2_FD_97872 | JGI IMG/M metagenome (GOLD analysis project Ga0123354, IMG submission 97872) | Labiotermes labralis P4 segment gut microbial communities from Petit-Saut dam, French Guiana - Lab288 P4 | ecosystem: Host-associated > Arthropoda: Insects > Digestive system > Gut ... | reverse complement strand
GCAAGCTCTTGATCGAAGCCCCGGTAAACGGCGGCCGTAACTATAACGGTCCTAAGGTAGCGAAATTCCTTGTCGGGTAAGTTCCGACCTGCACGAATGGCGTAACGATGGCCACACTGTCTCAACCAGAGACTCAGCGAAGTTGAAATGTTTGTGAAGATGCAATCTCCCCGCGGCAAGACGGAAAGACCCCATGCACCTTTACTGTAGCTTTACATTGGACTGTGACGGGATTTGTGTAGGATAGCTGGGAGGCTTTGAAGCGCGGACGCTAGTTCGCGTGGAGCCAACGTTGAAATACCAGCCTGATGTCGTTGCGGTTCTAACCTAGGCCCCTTATCGGGGTCGGGGACCGTGTATGGTAGGCAGTTTGACTGGGGCGGTCTCCTCCCAAAAGGTAACGGAGGAGCTCGAAGGTTCGCTTAGCGCGGTCGGACATCGCGCTGGACGTGTAAGGGCACAAGCGAGCTTGACTGCGAGACTGACAAGTCGAGCAGGTACGAAAGTAGGACCTAGTGATCCGGTGGTTCTGAATGGAAGGGCCATCGCTCAACGGACAAAAGGTACGCTGGGGATAACAGGCTGATTCCGCCCAAGAGTCCATATCGACGGCGGAGTTTGGCACCTCGATGTCGGCTCATCACATCCTGGGGCTGTAGCCGGTCCCAAGGGTATGGCTGTTCGCCATTTAAAGTGGTACGTGAGCTGGGTTCAAAACGTCGTGAGACAGTTTGGTCCCTATCTGCCGTGGGCGCTGGATATTTGACGGGACCTGCTCCTAGTACGAGAGGACCGGAGTGGACGTACCGCTGGTGTACCGGTTGTGACGCCTAGTCGCATCGCCGGGTAGCTATGTACGGAAGAGATAACCGCTGAAAGCATCTAAGCGGGAAACTCGCCTGAAGATGAGATATCCCGGGGCTTAAAGCCCCCTGAAGAGCCGTTGAAGACCACAACGTTGATAGGCTGGGTGTGGAAGCGTGGTAACACGTTAAGCTAACCAGTACTAATCACTCGTGAGGCTTGACTCCATAACCGTGCGCGCTTTTAATGATTTAACTGTGCGCCTTGATTCAACAACCCAATTCTTGCCTTCCCTCCTTCTACGCCTGACGACCATAGCCTGCTGGCTCCACCCCTTCCCATCCCGAACAGGACCGTGAAACAGCAGTACGCCGATGATAGTACGCATCCGCGCGTGCGAAAGTAGGTCATTGTCAGGCACCCATGAAAGCAAAGGCCGCATCATTTGATGCGGCCTTTGTGTTTTTGGGCGTCGAGGTTCGCAGGGGCGTGGTTCAACCCCGCCCCTGCGTTGATTTCTGATCCCTGCCCCTTGACTCTGCTACAATTCGGCACTGGTATGCCGGTGCCGGCGAGACGGTGTGGGAACATGTCGGGGCGCTGTTTCTTTTTAGGCACGCGGCGCGGGATTCCGTAGCGCGATGCTCGTGGCGGGAGTGGGCGCATCGGGGGTTAGGTTAACGTCAAGCAGGCCAAGCAGTTCGACATGCTCGAAATTCAGAATCTCGCGGCGCGCCGCGGTTATGTGACGCTGTTTTCTCAGGTTTCCTTCAAGGTGGAGCCGGGCGAGGCGTTGGTCATTACCGGCGCTAACGGTACCGGCAAGACGACGCTGTTGCGGATGCTGGCCGGGCTGTCGCATCCGCTGTCGGGAAAAATTCTGTGGCAAGGCAAAGAGATGCGCGTGTTCGATCCGGTGCTGCGCGCCAACATCACGTTTATCGGTCACGCGCCGGCACTCAAGGATGAGTTGACGGCGGAGGAAAATCTGACGTTGCTGGTGAAGCTGGCCGGGGAAGACGTGGCGGTGGACGTGCTGCGCGAGGCGCTGCGAGAAGTAGCGCTGGGGGCGCGGCTGACGGTACCGGCGCGGGTGTTGTCGCAGGGACAGCGGCGGCGGATCGGATTGGCGCGTTTAGCGCTGGCGCCACGGGCGTTATGGGTGCTCGACGAGCCGGTGACGGCGCTGGATCCGGCAGGGATTGCGTTGTTGACGGGCATGATGGCGACGCATTTGTCGAAGGGCGGCGCGGTGATTGCGGCGACGCATCAGGCGTTGAATTTGCCGAAGGGCGCAATGCGCCAGTTGTCGTTTCAGTGAGGAGAAAGATGGAAACGGAAACGACAACCAAAGATTTTCCCGTATTTCCGGTGCGGGCGGCGATGGAGGCCGGCGACGGGGTGTTCGCGGCGTTTTTCTGGGCGTTGCGGCGCGATCTGCGCTTGGCGATGCGGTCGCGCGCCGAGTTGGGCGTACAAATTTTGTTTTATATCATCGTGGTGGCGCTGTTTCCGTTGTCGATGGCGCCGGATCGACAGTTGTTGCTGCTGTTAGGACCCGGCGTGTTGTGGGTGGCGGCGCTGTTGGCTTCGCTGTTGTCGCTGCCGCGTTTGTTTGCCAGCGATTACGCCGATGGGACGCTTGAACAAATGGCGCTGTCGCCGTTGCCGTTGCCGGCCATCATTTTAGGCAAGATCGGCGCGCATTGGTTGACGACTGGCTTGCCGGTGGTGTTGCTGGTGCCGTTGTTGAGCATTCAGTATTCGCTGGAAGCCGAGGCGGTTTGGGTGTTGATCGTGGGGCTTTTGATCGGAACGCCGATTTTGTCGCTGTTGGGAGCGATTGGCGCGGCGCTGACGCTGGGGCTGCGGTCGGGCGGCGGCAGTTTGTTGGCGCTGCTGATTTTGCCGCTGTATACTCCCGTGCTGATTTTTGGCGCGATGGCAGTCGATGTGGTGCGCAGCGGCGCTTCCGCCGGAGCGCAGCTTTCGCTGCTGGCGGTGGGCTTGTTGCTGGCGCTGGTGGGCGCGCCGTTTGCCACCTCGGCGGCGGTACGGATTTCGTTGGATTGACGGGATAGGGTTGACGATGGGTGGATTTAAGTACGCGGCGCCGGCACAGTTTTATCCGCTGGCGGGCAAAATGGCGCCGTGGTTCGCGGCGGCGGCAGCGGTGCTCGGGGTGGTCGGACTGGTCATCGGCTTGTACGTGGCGCCGATCGACGTGACGCAAAAAGATTCGTATCGGATCATTTTCATCCATGTGCCCGCCGCTTGGATGTCGATGTTTTTGTATGTGGTGATGGCGTTCTGGGGCGCGCTGGCGCTGGGGCTGAATACGCGGTTGTCGGCGATGATGGCGCAGGCAATTGCACCGACCGGCGCGCTGATGACGGCGCTGGCGCTGTGGACGGGAGCGTTCTGGGGCAAACCAACGTGGGGCACTTATTGGGCGTGGGACGCGCGGATGACTTCCGAGTTGATCCTGCTTTTTCTCTACCTCGGCATTATCGCGCTGCGCAACGCGATCGACGATCCGCGTCGCGCCGACAAAGCCTGCGGGGTGCTGGCGCTGGTCGGCGTCATTAATGTGCCGATTATCTACATGTCGGTGCGTTGGTGGAATACGTTACATCAAGGCGCCTCGATTCAGGCGGGAAAATCTTCGATCGACGCTATCATGTTATGGGGCATGTTAATCATGGTGTTTGCCTTCTGGTTTTATTCGATTGCGGTGATCCTGATTCGGTTGCGCGCGATCATGCTGGAGCGGGAGGCAGGTTCTGCTTGGGTGGCGCGACTGACCGAAGGCGGAGAGGAGCGGGGATGAGCGAATTTTTCGCAATGGGCGGGTACGCGTTTTTTATCTGGATGGCGTACGGCATGGCGGCGTTGCTGATCGTGCTGGAAATCATCGCCGTGCGCGCGCGCGCCAAACGGGCGCTGTTTCTGGCGCGGCACAGCGATGCCGGAGTACATCGGGAAGCCGCCGGAGCACAACTTAAGGAAATTCAATGAGCGCCGGACAGGAGATGACACAAGAAACGACAGTCGCGTCCTCAGGGGGGCTCAAGCCGCGACACAAGCGGTTTCTCTGGATCATTTTCGGGCTGGTGTTCATCGCCGCCATCGTGGCGCTGATTCTTAATGCGTTCGGCTCCAACATTACTTATTTTTATTCGCCTACCGACGTGACGCAGGACAAAGTGCCGCACGGTCGGGCGTTCCGCATTGGCGGGATGGTCGAAGGCGGCAGTCTGGTGCGCGACGCCGACGGGTTGACGGTTCATTTCAAAGTCACCGACACCGCGCAAGTGGTTCCGGTGGTTTATACCGGCATTTTGCCCGATCTTTTTGCCGAGAACAAAGGCGTGGTCGCGCAGGGCAAGCTCGACGAGCACGGTGTTTTTCAGGCGACGCAAGTGCTGGCCAAGCACGATGAAAATTATGTGGCTCCGGAGGTGGCGGCGGCAATGAGCGCAGCGCAAAAGGAGCACGTGATGGAAACGCTGAAACAATAAAGCGGCAACGAAGCCAGAATAATCAGCGCGCCAAGGCGCGCGTTTTTTGCAACGGGTTGGGTGGATGAACGATGATTCCTGAGATTGGACAATTTGCTTTGATTCTGGCGACGCTGCTGATGATTGTGCAGGGCACGTTGCCATTGGTGGGGGCATCCAAAGGTATTTCGGCGTGGATGGCGTTGTCGCGACGCACAGCGCAAGGCGCGTTTTTCTTCATGGCGCTGGCGATGGGTTGCTTGATTTACTCGTTCATCGTCAACGATTTTTCAGTGTTGAACGTGGCGACCAACTCCAATACCAAGCTACCGCTGGCGTACCGGATCGCCGCCTCGTGGGGGTCGCACGAAGGGTCGATCATGATCTGGGTGTTCATGCTGGGCTTGTGGTCGTGCGCCGTCAGTATCTTCTCCAAACACTTGCCCGAAGAAATGGTGGCGCGGGTGTTGGGCGTGATGGGCTTGGTGGGCACGGGGCTGTTGCTCTTTTTGCTGCTGACCTCGAATCCGTTTGATCGCATTTTCCCGGTGCCGATCGAAGGACGCGATTTGAATCCGCTGTTGCAAGACCCCGGAATGGTGTTGCATCCGCCAATGCTGTACATGGGTTACGTCGGCTTCTCGGTGGCGTTCGCGTTTGCGGTGGCGGCGTTGCTGGGCGGGCGTCTCGATGCGACGTGGGCGCGCTGGTCGAGACCGTGGACGACGCTGGCCTGGTGTTTTCTCACCCTCGGAATTTTGATCGGCAGTTGGTGGGCGTATTACGAATTGGGCTGGGGCGGCTGGTGGTTCTGGGATCCGGTGGAGAATGCATCGCTGATGCCTTGGTTGGTTGGCACGGCGCTGATGCATTCGCTGGCGGTGACCGAAAAACGCGGCACGTTCAAAGTCTGGACAGTGTTGCTGGCGATTTGTACGTTTTCGCTGTCGCTGCTCGGCACCTTCATCGTGCGTTCGGGGGTGTTGACCTCAGTGCATGCGTTTGCGACCGACCCGCGTCGCGGCATGTTCATTCTGGCGTTGCTGGCGCTGGTCATCGGCGGCTCGCTGGTGCTGTTTGCGTTTCGGGCGCCGCGTGTCGGCGCAAGCGGGAAATTCAAACTCGTTTCGCGCGAATCGGCACTGCTGGCGAACAATCTTTTACTGACGGTGGCGTGCGGCACGGTGCTGCTCGGCACGCTTTATCCGTTGTTCCTCGACGCGCTGAAACTCGGCAAGATTTCCGTCGGGCCACCGTACTTTGAAGCGGTGTTCGTGCCGCTGATGGTACCGACCATCTTCTTGATGGGCGTCGGTGCGGTGGCGCGCTGGAAAGAGGCGACCTTGCCGGATTTGTGGACGCGGCTGCGCTGGGCGCTGGTGGTCACGGTGATCGTGAGCGTGGCGATACCGTTCATTCTCGGACGCACAGCGCCGACAAGCGTGGCGCTGTTGGCGCTCGGCTTCGGGATGGCGCTGTGGGTGGCCACGTCGGCGGTGGTCGGTTTCCTCGATCGTATCAAACACGTCGGTGGCAGCTTTAGCGAAAAACTGGCGCGGCAGCCGCGCAGTTTCTGGGGAATGTTCGTCGCCCATCTTGGTATCGCCGTGTTCATCGTCGGCGTGACGGTGGTCAAAGGGTTTGAAGCCGAACGCGACGTGAAGATGACGCCGGGCGATACGGTGAGCGTCGGCGGCTACAGTTTCCGCTTTGTTGGCATCGAAGATCACCCCGGCCCCAACTATCAGGCGTCGCGCGGGACGTTCGAGTTGAGCAAAGACGACAAAGTGATGCGCAATCTGTATCCTGAAAAGAGAAAGTATTTTTCGTTCGGGATGCCGATGACCGAAGCGGCGATCGACAGCGGCGTTTTTGGCGACCGCTACGTTTCGTTGGGCGAGCCGCTCAACGACGGCAAGCAGTCGTGGAGCGTTCGCGTTTACCATAAGCCGTTCGTGACCTGGATTTGGGGCGGCTGCATTCTGATGACGCTGGGCGGATTGTTGGCGCTGTCCGACCGCCGTTATCGGGTGAACGCGCGGCGCGAAGCCGGAGCGGTGTCGTGGACGTCGGTGAAGTTGGAGAAAGCATGAATAAAAGATGGCTGTTATTGATTCCGCTGGTGGTGTTTTTTGTCCTGCTGGGTTTTTTTCTCGTCGGGTTGGATCGTGATCCGCGCGAGCTTCCTTCGACCTTGATCGGCAAACCGGCGCCGGCGTTTACGTTGCCGGATTTGAACGCGCCGGAGAAGATGGTGTCGGCGCAGGATTTTCACGGGCAAGTGTGGTTGCTCAACGTCTGGGCGTCGTGGTGCGTTTCGTGTCGGGCCGAACACGCGGTGCTGGTCGAGTTTGCGAAAACGAATGAAGTGACGATTGTGGGCTTGAACTACAAGGACAAACCGACCGACGCAAAAACCTGGTTGCGGCAATACGGCAACCCGTATGCGGCGTCGCCCATGGACAGCGACGGTCGCGTCGGTATCGATTACGGCGTGTACGGCGCACCCGAAACTTTTTTGATCGACAAGAATGGCGTGATTCAGTACAAACAAATCGGGCCGATCTCCGAAGAAGCATTGAGCGAAACCCTCATTCCGAAGATCAGGGAGTTGAAGCAGCGATGAAACGAATTTTTCTGGCTTGTGTGATGGGGCTCTGTTGCTGGAGTGGGATGGCGCTCGCCGACAACGCGGTGCCGACGGATACCGATCCGGTGGCGCAGAAGCGGGCGATGGCGCTGGCGGCGAAATTGCGTTGTCTGGTATGTCAGAACCAGTCGATTGCCGATTCGGAAGCGGACTTGGCGAGTGACTTGCGGCGGCAGGTGCGCGAGCAAATCGCTGCTGGTAAAACCGACGAGCAAATCATCAAATTCATGACCGACCGCTACGGCGATTTTGTGTTGTACGAACCGCCGGTGAAAGCGACGACGGTCTTGCTGTGGATCGGGCCGTTGCTGTTACTGGTGGCAGGCGCGACGGGGATGGTTTTTCTGCTGCGCGGACGCGGCAAGGAACAAGAAGGGGTGCCGGCGTTGACGCCGGATGAGCAGGCGCGAGCCGAGGCGTTGCTTGAAGGCCGCACCCTGCCATTCCCGAGCGGAAAGGGGAGGAAGTAACGTGGCCGGATTTCTGGCAGTTGCTCTCGTTCTGACCGTACTGGCGTGCCTGTGGCTCTTCCTGCCGCTGTTCAAAAGTCGCTCCGGAAAAGACGGAACGCTGGAACGCGATCAGACCAACTTGCAGGTGCTGCGCAACCAATGGGAAGAACTCGAAAACGATCATCGCGCCGGCGTGATCGGCGATGCCGAGCTGGCCGAAGCGAAGGCTGAGTTGGAGCGCCGAACGCTGGAGGAGATGGCGTTTCAGAAAAACGCAGCCGCGGCTCAGCCCGCGCCACGGCAAAAGCCTGCGGTCATCTGGGGCGTGGTCGGCTCGCTGGTGCTGCTGATTGTGGCGGGCGTGCTTTACGGCGTGGTCGGAACCCCGACGGCGTTCGACCCGAAAGTGGCCGTTTCGGAGGAAGCGGCGGATAAAGGCGGGCACGACGTTTCACCGGCGCAATTGGACGAGATGATCAACGCCTTTGCCGCCAAAATGGAAAGCGATCCGAACAACATCGAAGGCTGGATGATGCTGGCGCGTTCCTACGTTCAAACCGGCAAGTATCAGCAAGCGGCGGCAACCTATGAAAAAATCATCGGACGCATTCCGGACGAGGCCAACGTGCTCGCCGACTATGCTGATTTGATGGCGACGATGCAGGGTGGCCGCTTGGATGGGCGCCCGATGGAGTTGGTGGAACGGGCTTTGAAAGCCGATCCGACGCATTGGAAAGCGCTGGCGCTGGCGGGAACCCATGCGTTTGACCAGCAGGATTACGCGAAGGCGGAAGCGTACTGGACCAAGATGAAAGCGACCGTGCCGCCCGAATCTGATCTGGCCAAAACCATTGACGACAGCATTGCCGAAGCGCGGGCGCGCGCCGGAAAGCAAAATGAGAAGCCGAAACCTTCGACCGGAAAACCGGCTTCCGGGGTCGTGTCAAGCACCAAATAACCCTACTTGTTTGTCGGGCATTTGGCGGAGACGCGCCCCCAAATGCCAAGTTCCCAACCCGTTCCTTTTTTTTACAATCTTTATCTGTTATTTGATGTAAGTCAAATAACAGATAAAGCAGTACGCGTGAAAGGGGAAACTCTTGCTAGACTCTCAGAAACGGCATTTCATCTGCTGTTTTTAGTAACGTCATCTAATCGTTGTAACGTTGTCTATGTTGTTAACTGATGGGAGTTCACCATGAAAACCAGTTTGATGGGTCTCTGGCGATACGTAGTCCTAGCGTCCGCGTTAACTCTTCTCGCTTTTGTGTCGCCGGCAGCCATGGCGCAAAAGAGCAAGAACGTCAATACGGCACAGTGTTACGCTTGCCACCAACCAATTAAAGCTTTCCACGAAGGCAGCAAACACAAGGGTGTTAATTGTGTTGCTTGTCACGAAAAATTAACCGAACACCTGGCCGATGCAAATGCGCGCCCGGTAACCAACACCGACCCGCAAGTTTGCGGCAATTGCCACAAACTCGAGTTCGAGTCGCAATACAAGATGGATTGGAAACAGGACGCGCGCGCCGAGAAATCGTCGTACAACGGCCCGACGCCCAACCCGGCGTTTGACAAAATCCTGATGCCGCACGGCTTCACCAAAGAGCATTCTCTGCCGCGGTCGCACGCTTTCATGATGTACGACCAATTCACGGTAGATCGCTCCTTCGGCGGCCGCTTCCAACCGAAAGACAGTTGGAAAGACTACGCAAGAAATGCCGGCAACTTTGACGTTTGGGATGTGCTGGAAGACACCCATCCGGAAGATCAAACGCAGAAAGCCTTCAAGCCTGGTTATGCGGCTGCGGCCAATCCGGTTTGTATCTCGTGTAAGACGCAGGATCACATCCTCGACTGGCAGTACATGGGTGATCCCTCGCCGAACGCCAAATGGAGCCGGATGTCGAACGTGGTTGAACTTGCCAAGAGCGTCAAGCATTCGCTCAACTGCTTCATGTGTCACGATCCGCACTCGGCGCAACCGCGCGTTGTTCGTGATGCTTTGATTCAGGCGATCACCCGTCCTGACCCGGATAAGACCAACCTGTTCCACAAAGATCCGTTTGCGGCGAAGATCGACGTCAAGGAAATGGGCGTTCGCGGCTTCACCCGCAAGATTGCGATTCTGGATCACTACGATACGCAATTGCAATGCGGTCAGTGCCACGTCGAGTACAACTGCAATCCTGGGATTGACTCGGAATCCGGCGAAGCGATCACGATGAAAGATCAGCGCACCAACTTCTTCTCGTTCGTCAACGTTTGGGATCTTGCCAAGACGTACAAAGACCTGAAGTTCGTTGACTTCAAGCACAAGATCACCGGCGCGCCGTTGTGGAAGGGACAACACCCCGACACCGAAACCTTCTATGGTTCGAAGCATCAGGTTGCCGGCGTTCGTTGTGCCGATTGCCACATGCCGAAGATGAAGGATCCCAAGACCGGCAAGACTTATACGACGCACTGGGCCGTATCGCCGAAGAACTACATCAAGGAAACCTGCTTGTCCTGTCACAAAGACTGGAACGAAACGCAGGCCCTGTATGTGTTGGATGCGATGAAGAACCATTACACAGGCAAGATGCGCAAGAATGAGTTCTGGCTGACCCGTTTGATCGACAAGATCGAACAAGCCAAGTTGATGGGCGTTGACCCGGCGGCGATCAAAGAAGCGCAAGCCGCGCATTCGGAAGCGCACGTTTATTGGGAATGGTGGTCAGCGGCCAACGCCGGCTGGTTCCATAACCATGAAATGGCGATCGACTCGATCAACTACGGCATGGACGTTTCGCAGAAAGCGATCGACAAGCTCGACAAAGCGATGGCCGATGCAGCCGCCTCGCGTGTGTCCAGCAGCCCTGCTCCGGCAGCGGCGCCCGCCAAGTAACCACGAAGCGGTAGTCTCAAGAAAAGCGGCGCCTTCGGGCGCCGTTTTTTGTCGATACAAAACACATAAGCAAAGACATAAGCAAGCGCCACGGACGGGCGTATTTATTTCATGGGACAGCTTTGCAAGCCGCAGAAACTGTGAAATAATGACACCAACTTACTAATTATGCAGGTGCAAGATGCTGGATCGAGATGGCTATCGACCAAGCATCGCTATCGTGATCGCTAACACCAGAAATCAGGTTTTCTGGGGGAAGCGGCTTCGTGAGCATTCGTGGCAGTTTCCGCAAGGGGGCATCGACCCTGACGAAGCGCCGGAAGAAGCGATGTACAGAGAGCTGTGGGAAGAAGTCGGCCTTTCCCCGCAACACGTTCGTATTCTGGGACGAACGCGCGACTGGTTGCGCTATCATGTGCCGCGACAATGGATACGGCGCGAGTGGCGCGGCAATTACCGTGGACAAAAACAGATTTGGTATCTGCTGCGTTTCGTCGGGCGCGACTCCGACATCAATCTGCGGATGACCGAGAAACCCGAATTCGACGCTTGGCGTTGGCACGATTATCAAGTGCCGCTCGAAGCCGTGATCGAATTCAAACGCGACGTTTACAAGAGCGCGTTGCAGGAATTGGAGCGTTTCCTGTACCGGCGGCGCGGCTCCGGTCATGGGGAAGCCAAACGCAGCGCGGAAGCGGACGGCAAAGATCAGGCGTCAGAGGACGAAGACGAACATGAGGGCGAGCAAGCGGCGCTGGCCAGTTCATAGGCTGGGGTTCACTGCGTTCACCGCCATTCTGCGATTTTAGTGCGTCGCCCGCAGCAACCGATCTCGTACCGCCATCCACTCGACCGTCGTCGGCACATCCTCGATCAGCAAAACATCGTCGCCGTGCGCGTCCAGCGCGCGCAGCGCCGCGTAAAGCAGGCGCGCGTAGCCGTGAACATCAATCGGCGCGACGAAAGTATGGGCAGCATGTTCGGGCGAGGAAACCGTGCGCAGCAGCACCGCCGCGCGCTTGCCTTCATGATGATAACGAAGGCAAACCGCATCCAGCGCATTGGCGCTGACGAGTTCCGCCGGCGTGCGCGGCGCGTAGTGCGAAGCCAGCGTTCCGGAAGCGCGCGGCGCGGCGTCAGCGCGCTCGCGGTCAAGACGTTGCAACGGAATGCCCAGCGTTGCCTCCAGCGCCGCCAATGAGAGCGAGCCGGGGCGCAGCAGCAACGGCGTTTCATTCGTGAGCGCGATGATGGTGCTTTCGATGCCGTGTTCGCAAGAACCGCCATCGACGATCAGCGCCACGCGATCGTGCAAATCGTCGGCGACGTGTTGCGCGGTAGTGGGGGAAACGTGGCCGAAGCAGTTGGCCGACGGTGCGGCAACCCCGCGTCCGCCCTGCGCCGCAAAAGCCTGCAACAATCGCCGTGCCACCGGATGCGACGGCATTCGAATGCCGACACTGTTTTGCCCGCCGGTAACGGCATCGCTGACGTGCGCGGCGCGCGGCAAAATCAGCGTCAACGGGCCGGGGCAAAAGCGGGCGATCAGTTTTTGGGCGGCGGCGGGAAGATCGCGCGCCCAGAAGGCAAAGTCTTCGACCGCGGCGACGTGAACGATCACCGGATGATCGGCAGGCCGCCCCTTTGCCGCAAAAATTTTGGCAACGGCGGCGGGGTTGCTTGCGTCGGCGCCGAGACCGTACACCGTTTCCGTCGGAAACGCGACCAGTTCGCCGGTGCGCAGCAGCGACGCGGCACGCTCCAACGTCGCGTCGGAGGCGGGGGCAATACACGAATAAGGCGAATCGGTGGTCATGAGTGATGCGAATGGCGGCAGTCCACCCGATAGCCTAAGGGAAAAGCCGAGAATTTGCTACAATGATGCGCTTTGGCGCTCCTCTTTTCCGAGGGCGCGGCGGTTTGTTCCGTTTTCTCCGAGCCGATCGAAGGACGAAAGGAAGGGCGAAAGGCGCATTGTTGAGGGCTTCGGCCCTTCATCTTTGTTCAAGGTCGTCCCGAACCGTTGAGAACGTTACCCATAGGCAAGCGTTGGTGTCACAGGAGTTATGATGAGCGAATTTCTTTTCACGTCGGAGTCGGTTTCGGAAGGTCACCCGGACAAGGTGGCCGATCAGATTTCGGATGCCGTGCTCGACGCGATTTTGACGCAAGACCCGCAAGCGCGGGTGGCGGCGGAAACGCTGGTCTCCACCGGTCTCGTGGTGATGGCCGGCGAGATCACCACGCGCGCTGCGGTGGATTACGGCGGCGTTGCCCGCTCGGCGATCCGCCGGATCGGCTACAACGATCCGGCACTGAGTTTCGATGCCGACGGTTGCGCTGTGATGGTGTGCTATGGCCACCAGTCGCCCGACATCGCGCAGGGCGTTGACCACGCTTCCGACGAAGCGCTCGATCAGGGTGCCGGCGATCAGGGGCTGATGTTCGGCTACGCCTGCGACGAAACGCCGACGCTGATGCCGTTCCCGATTTACTACGCGCACCGGCTGGTGCAGCGTCAAGCCGAGGTGCGGCGCGATGGGCGGTTGCCGTGGCTGCGTCCCGACGCCAAATCGCAAGTCACCGTTCGCTACCACGATAACCGTCCGGCAGCGATCGACACCGTCGTCCTCTCGACCCAGCATCACCCTGAGATGAACGACAAACAGGACGCGCTGGCCGAAGCCGTGATCGAAGAAATCATCAAGCCGGTGCTGCCGGTTGAAATGCTCAAAGGCACGCGCTTTCTGGTTAACCCGACTGGCCGCTTCGAGATCGGCGGCCCGCACGGCGACGCCGGATTGACCGGTCGAAAAATCATCGTTGACACCTATGGCGGCGCCGCGCCGCATGGCGGCGGCGCGTTTTCCGGCAAAGACCCGTCCAAAGTGGACCGCTCGGCGGCCTATGCGGCGCGCTACGTTGCCAAGAATATCGTTGCCGCCGGATTGGCGCGGCAGTGTCAGGTGCAACTCTCTTATGCAATAGGCGTGGCGCGGCCGATCAACGTGACGGTCTATACCGAAGGCACCGGCGTTATTGATGATGACCGCATTGCGGCGCTGGTAAATGCCCACTTTGACCTGCGGCCGCGGGGCATCATTAAGATGTTGAATCTATTACGACCAATATATGCAAAAACTGCCGCATATGGGCACTTCGGCCGCGACGAGCCTGAATTTACTTGGGAACATACCGATAAAGCGCCTCTTTTGCGCGACGCCGTCGGCCTCAAAGGTGAGGCGAAGGCGTGATAACCGATTGATTTTGTGAATTTTTTTGTTAAAATAGATTTTTTGGAGCGTTTTTGATTTAGCAGGTTGATTTAAGAGGCTTTGTCTCCGTTTCCCGACCTTCGTTTCGCTAAGGGGAGTCCCTTGCGGGAGAGGGAAAAACGTACAAGCTTGAATCAAAACCACTGCAATACATCGACAACGCCACCGTCACAACAGATAACGCTTTGATTTTTTGAAAAAGGAACCAACATGGCTGATCGTACCCGTACCCGTCGCAACACCATCGAACGCCGCTGTCTCGGCAAAACCTTCAAACGCATGTTCGTCGGCGCCCCGAAAGGCGTCTTCAAAATGCTCGAACAAGTGAAAAAGCCGAAATCAGGCAAGTAAGCGCTGGCTTTTGCGGGGGAATAAACCCCCGAAAGATCATTTCTCTCTTGGCGGAGGCAGCATTTTGCCGCCCGCAATCCTTCTCCCTGCGGAAAGTTGTGTTTCTCTCCTCTCTTCCGCAAGGGGAGAAAAGATCGTGTTTTTTCCTCTCTCCCCTTGTGGGAGAGAAGGGTATGCAACGCAACGAAAAACCACCCCCTCTCCCTTTATCCCTCTCCCACGAGTGGAGAGGGAAGCGGCTGTCGTAGGGGTGGCATCCTGCCGCCTGCAATGTTTTTGATTTATTTATCCCTCTCCACGAAGGAAGAGGTGCTTTTCCCTGCCTCCCTGCGGAGAGAATATCGTGTTTCTCTCCTCTCTTCCCTTGTGGAGAGAGGTCGGGAGAGAGGGGTATGCAACGCAACGAAAAACCACCCCCTCTCCCTTTTCCTTCTCCTACTCCTCTGGGGAGAATGAGGCGTGCCGTGCCCTATGCTGTTGTGATCGTTGCCGCCGTTGCTTCTCTTTCGACCCTTCGGGGCATCCTCTCCCGCTGGCGGGAGGGGCAGAAAAAACAAAGATTTCAATCAAAAACCCCACAAAAACAAATAATTAACAATTTATGATTAAAGAATGGCTTCTCTTTGGCACGGTGCTTGCTCTAAAAAAGGCAAGCCCTGTAAGGTTTCAACAGCGGCTTCAAGTTGTCTCTCCTCTTATTGAAATTGAAAGGAAATATTATGAAAACGATACAAAAAGGTTTTACTTTGATCGAACTGATGATCGTCGTGGCGATTATCGCTATTTTGGCAGCGATCGCGATTCCCGCTTATCAGGATTTTGCGACGCGCTCGCAAGTTTCAGAAATGATGGTTGTGGCGTCGGCATGTAAAAACAATATTGCCGAATTTTATGCAGACAAAGGCCGCTGGCCGGCAGTTAGAGCCACGGGCGTCCTCAATGGTGAAGATGGTTGCTCGACCTCCAACACCTCAAAAGTTTTGGCTCCTGCTATACTGGCTTCTGGTGTTGTAGAAGTTGATGCTAATCCCCTTGGTCCCCTCGCTCCGAAATTGGGTGCTGCCAGCTTGCTGCATATGGCGCCGTCTGACGGTGTGACTCCGGGTACGCTCGTGACGCCTATACCGGGGACGGCGACGGAGGCGATCGGCGAATGGATTTGTGATGCCACTGCAGGTACGACTATTCTTACCAAGTTTTTGCCTGCGCAATGCCGCTAATATGTAGTTTATTCAAAAAGCCCCCTTTCGAGGGGGCTTTTCATTTTCAGAAACAACGATTCGTTCAGTACAATAAAAGCAGAAAGGGAGAATTATGAACCGTTGGAAAGCTTCGGGAATTCATTTGACCATCAGTTTTGTCATCGCATGCACGGTGACCTTGTTGATCTGCTTCATTCTTTATCCCGGATTTTATTTTTACCTATCAGGTGGTTTCAAATTGTTGTTTCTGATCGTCGGCGTCGATGTTTTCATCGGACCTTTGTTGACTCTGATCGTTTACAAGAAAGGAAAAAAAAATCTCATTTTCGATTTGAGCGTGATCGTTTTGCTGCAAATGGTTGCGCTGGTCTATGGAGTGCATACGATGTGGGTGGCGAGACCCGTTTATAATGTGTTTGAGGTGGATCGTTTTGTGGTCGTCACACCCGTCTCCATAAACGGAGAAAGCCTCGCCAAAGCAAAACCGGAATACCAAAAACTGCCGTGGAATGGTCCGAAATTGGTGGGCGCCGAGAAACCGACCAATCCGGACGAGCAATACAAAATGGTGATTTCAGGGCTTTCGGGAGCTGACATTGAAACGTATCCGCAATATTACGTTCCGTTTGAGTCTCAAAAAGCGCAAGTGGCGAAAAAGGCAAAACCACTCTCTGAGTTGAGAGGGAAAACGCCGGAAACTGCGAAGCTCATCGACGATTTTTTGCGAAGCCAGAAAGGGAAAGAAGAAGATTATCGCTACCTTCCAATGAAGGGCTTCTCGCCGGATTTCATGGTGATGGTGGTGACGCTTGACGGAACGCCGGTAACAGGATTAGCGATTGATCCGTGGTAGGTGCAATTTCAGGTGCTCTCCCGTAAAACTCTTTTTGTCCTTCGCCACTTTTTCCGGCGTGCCTTGGGCGATGATTTTGCCTCCGCCGTCGCCGCCTTCCGGCCCCAGGTCGATGATCCAGTCGGCGGTTTTGATTACGTCGAGGTTGTGTTCGATGACGACGATGGTGTTGCCGTGGTCGCGCAATCGATGGAGGACGGCGAGGAGTTGTTCGATGTCGTAGAAGTGCAAGCCGGTGGTGGGCTCATCGAGGATGTAGAGCGTGCGACCGGTATCGCGTTTGGAAAGTTCGAGTGCTAGTTTGACGCGCTGGGCTTCGCCGCCGGAGAGGGTGGTGGCCGATTGTCCCAAGGTGATGTAGCCCAAGCCGACATCGAGCAGGGTTTTCAGTTTGCGTTCAACGGTGGGCACTGGCGCGAAGAATTCGTAAGCTTGTTCGACGGTCATCGACAGCACGTCGTGGATGTTTTTTCCTTTGTAGCGAATGTCGAGGGTTTCGCGGTTGTAGCGTTGCCCTTTGCACAGATCGCAGGGGACGTAGATGTCGGGCAGGAAGTGCATTTCAACTTTGATCACGCCGTCGCCTTCGCACGCTTCGCAGCGCCCACCTTTGACGTTGAACGAGAAGCGTCCCGGCGCGTAGCCGCGTTCGCGCGATTCTTTGACTTGCGCGAACAGTTCGCGGATCGGCGTGAAGAGGCCAGTGTAAGTCGCCGGATTGGAGCGCGGCGTGCGACCGATCGGCGATTGATCAACGTCGATCACTTTGTCGAAGTGTTCGAGGCCGTCGATGGCGTCGTAGGGCGCGGGCGCTTGCGCGCTGTCGTAGAGGTGGCAAGCGACGGCGCGGTACAACGTGTCGTTGATAAGGGTTGATTTGCCGGAGCCGGAAACGCCGGTGACGCAGGTGAAAAGGCCGACCGGCAGATTCAGCGTGACTTCTTTCAGATTGTTGCCGCGCGCGCCGGTCAGCGTCAGCCATTTGTCGGCTTTCGGCGCGTGGCGGTGTTTCGGAATTTCGATTTTGCGTTGGCCGCAGAGGTATTGCCCGGTCAGCGAACGCGGCTCTTGGCAGAGGTCTTCGACTTTGCCTTGCGCGACGACTTCGCCGCCGTGTTCGCCGGCACCCGGCCCCATATCGATGATGTGGTCAGCGGCGCGAATCGCGTCTTCATCGTGTTCGACGACGATGACGGTGTTGCCGAGGTCGCGCAAATGTTTCAGCGTTTTGAGCAGACGATCGTTGTCGCGTTGATGCAAACCGATCGACGGCTCGTCGAGTACATACATCACGCCGGTCAAGCCGGAACCGATTTGACTGGCTAGGCGGATGCGTTGCGATTCGCCGCCGGACAGGGTTTCCGCCGAGCGGTCGAGCGACAAATACTCCAGCCCGACATCGTTGAGAAACGACAAGCGCGCCGAAATTTCTTTGACGATCTTGTCGGCGATCTGCGCGCGCTGGCCGGTGAAGCGAAGGTTCTTGAAAAATTGCGTGGCGTCTTTCAGCGAATCGGCGCTGATTTCGTGAATGGCGCGCTCGCCGATTTTGACGTTGCACGCTTCGCGCCGCAAGCGCGAGCCGTGGCATTCGGGGCAGGGTTTGTCGTTCAGATACTTCGCCAGTTCTTCGCGCACTGCCATCGAATCGGTGTCGCGGTAGCGGCGCTCCAAAGTGTTGACGATGCCTTCAAACGGATGTTCACGAATGAGCACGCGGCCGCGGTCGTTGGTGTAAGGAAACGGAATCGCTTCCTTGCCGGAGCCGTAAAGCACGAATTGACGAATTTTTTCCGGCAGTTTGTCGAACGGTTTTTCGAGATCGAACTTCGCGTGCTTCGCCAGCCCTTGCAGCAGTTGGTAATAATAAGGATTGCGCTTGTCCCAACTTTTAATGGCGCCGGACGCGAGCGAGAGATGCGGGAAAGCGACGACGCGCGCCGGATCGAAGAAGGTGATCGAACCCAGGCCGTCGCATTTCGGACAAGCGCCGACCGGATTGTTGAACGAGAACATGCGCGGTTCCAGTTCGGCGAGAGCGTAATTACAAATCGGGCAGGCGAAGCGCGCCGAGAAAAGATGTTCTTTGCCGCTGTCGAGATCGACGGCGATGGCGCGCGAGTCGCCGTGTCGCAACGCGGTCTCGAACGATTCGGCGAGACGCTGCTTGAATTCGGCGTTAACCTTGAGGCGATCAACAACGACTTCCAGCGTGTGCTTGGTGTTCTTCGCCAACTTGGGGACGGCGTCGATCTCGTAAATCGTGCCATCGACGCGCACGCGCACGAAACCTTGCCCGCGCAGCGCGTCGATCAAATCGTAATGCTCGCCTTTGCGGTTGACCATCAGCGGCGCCAGAATCATCAGCTTCGTATCTTCCGGCCAGGCGAGCACGGCATCGACCATTTGCGAGACAGTCATCGCGTCCAGCTTTTGCTGAGGGTGGTCGGGACAATGCGGTTCGCCGACGCGCGCGTAGAGCAAGCGCAAATAGTCGTGGATTTCGGTGACAGTGCCGACGGTCGAGCGCGGGTTGTGTGATGTGGCTTTCTGTTCGATGGAAATGGCCGGCGACAAGCCTTCGATCAAATCGACATCGGGCTTTTCCATCAACTGCAAAAATTGGCGCGCGTAGGCCGACAAGGATTCGACGTAACGCCGCTGTCCTTCCGCGTACAGCGTATCGAACGCCAGCGAACTTTTGCCCGAGCCGGACAAGCCGGTAATCACGATCAACTGGTGACGAGGCAAATCCAGGCTGATGTTTTTGAGATTGTGGGTGCGGGCGCCGCGTATTCGTAAATAATCCATAGGAAACCGTCGAAAAACAAAATCAGCCCATGGCAGGAAGCATCAACCACCGGGGTGAACCTGATACTATACTGCGTTTCGACTTTCCGGGATGACCCATCAACCCGGACGTTACCAACCGTTCACCATGTCCGACGCCGTTACCTCTCCCAGCCCTTCCGCCCGCCCGCGCATGACAGCGCCCGAGCGCCGCGCCACCATCAACCTTGCCGGCATTTTCGGACTGCGGATGTTGGGTATGTTCATCGTTTTGCCGGTTTTTGCGCTCTATGCCGAAACACTGCCCGGCGGAGACGACCGTTTCTTGATCGGCGTGGCGCTCGGTATTTACGGGTTGACGCAGGCGGTGTTGCAAGTGCCGTTTGGTTGGGCGTCTGACCGTTATGGTCGTAAGCGAATGATTTACATAGGATTATTAATATTTGCCGTGGGCAGCTTCGTTGCCGCGTGGGCGCCGACGGTCTTCTGGGTAACAGTCGGGCGGGCGTTGCAGGGCGCGGGGGCGATTTCCGGCGTGGTGATCGCGCTGGTCGCCGACCTCACCCGCCCCGAAGTGCGCACCCGCGCGATGATGGTGGTCGGCATCACCATCGGCGCGACTTTCGCGTTTTCGCTGATGACGGGGCCGGTGCTCAAAAACTGGATCGGCGTCCCCGGCATCTTCGTGTTGACCGGTCTGCTGGCGCTGGCGGCGCTCGGCGCGGTGCGCTTCCGGGTTCCTGAGTCGCCCCAAGTGCCGCAGGATCGGCGGGTCGAACTGCGCGATTTCAACAAAGTGCTGACCGATCCGCATCTGTTGCGGCTGAATTTCGGCATTCTCTCGCTTCATGCCATTTTGATGGCGCTGTTCGTTCAAGTCCCGTTCGACCTGCGCGCTGCCGGATTGCCCGCCGAATCGCATTGGCAGGTTTATCTGCCGGTGCTGGTTGGATCGGTGATTCTGATGATGCCGGCGGTTCGCCGGATCGACCAGCCGCAGCACGGGCGCTGGATGTTCTGCGGCGCCATCGCCGTACTGCTGCTGGCACAGGTGCTGCTGATGTTTTCGCACCAGAGTCTGGCCTGGTTGGCGACGGCGCTTCTGCTCTTTTTCACCGCCTTCAACCTGCTCGAAGCCACGTTGCCGGCGCTGATTTCCAAACAAGCGCCGGTAGCGCTCAAGGGCACGGCGACCGGTGTTTATTCGAGCCTGCAATTTCTGGGCACGTTCGTTGGCGCGGCGGCGGGCGGCGCGCTGGCGCAGCGCTGGGGCGACATGGCGATTTTCGCGCTGTGTCTGGGCTTGAGCGCCCTCTGGCTCCTCGCCGCCATGACGGCGCCGCGTGAATCGATGGGCAGGAGTCAGTAATGGACGCAGGGGCGGGCGCCCTTCGGCAAGCCCGTTCCCCCACAACCACCGCTCTGGTACGATAACGCTTGTTTTCTCCGTTTTGAATAAGGAATTTTCATGGCCTCAGTCAACAAAGTCATTCTGCTCGGCAATCTCGGGCGTGACCCCGAAACGCGCTACACCACCGACGGCAGCGCCGTGTGCAATCTCAACATCGCCACCAGCGACCAATGGAAAGACAAAGGCGGCGAAAAACAGGAGCGTACCGAGTGGCACCGCGTCGTGCTCTTCGGACGCACGGCGGAAATTGCCAGCGAGTATCTGAAAAAAGGCCGCTCGGTCTATATCGAAGGTCGGCTGCAAACGCGCAAATGGACGGATAAAGAAGGCGTTGAGCGCTACACCACCGAAATTGTCGGCGACCGGATGCAACTGATCGGCGGCGGCGACCGCAGCGGTTCCAGCGACACCGCATTTAACGACAGCGCCCCAACAGCGCGTGCTCCGGCGGCATCATCAGGCGGCGCGGGAAAGAACGTTGACGATTTCGACGACGATATTCCGTTCTGAGCTTCAGGGATCAGGCGCTAATTCCTTCTCCCTCTGGGGGAAGGTTGGGGTGGGGGCAAACCGCCTCGTCCGCCTACGGCGGTCGCTTGCCCATTACCATCTCCCCAAAGAATCCGATGGCGCGTGAGGTTTCCCCGGCGGCGGGTCGGCGGCGTTGATGTAGCTGTATCCGGCACAGACGCCATTTTGGGGAACGTCGTCCCAAAACACTTTTCCCCATCCGGTGACATACCATTCATCCACGACGATGCTGTCTCGCAGTTCATAACGTTCTTCCAGCAAATCGCAAAAGATGTAGTAATCATCATCGGAGTTGTATCCGCTAATAGCGCGAGTATAAAAATAAGCGGCTACCGTATTGCCGGCCGGATTGGTATAGGTTCGGGTAGGCGATCCATCGCAAGAATAACAGTTATACGGCAAGGGCTCAGGCAGCCCCATCGGCCAGGCGGTGATTTGTTTATCCAAACGTTTGGCCTCAACGAGCTGATCGTAGGTTTTCCCTATCGACGACTTTGACGATTGGATGGGCCACGGCCCCCACATAGTGTTGCAGCCGGACAAGAGCATGGCGGCGCACATCAATAAAAGGTATTGGGTTCTCATGGCGGTGTTTCTTGAGTCAGGGCGATTAGACATCAACCAGATTTTTTTGCCCCCTGATACCTGCTTACGCCACCATCGTTTCCGGCGCCAACACCATTAGCCGCAACTCCTGTTCGCTCGGCGGGTGCATCGGATCAAACGAAATATAACGCACATGCGCCGTGCGCAGCGCGTGTTTTTTTGCTTGCTGCAAGCGCGCCAGGCGCTCGTTCGTCGTCGCGTTCGGACTTTCAAGGTCGATCACGGCGATGATCACCATATCGCCGTCGCAAACCACGAAAGTCACGTCGAGATAAGCGATCAGCCGAAAAGCCTCCAGCCACTTTTCATTCTCTCCCTCCGCCGTCAACTGAAAGAGATCGAGCAAGCGGACGTGCGCCAAAACCTCATAATTCGGTATGGCGCTTTTGACGTGATGAAAAGCGAAGGTTTCGATCTTGCTCAGAAAACGCGGCCGCAACGTGTAGAAACCGGGCTGCTCGGCAGACGACAACAAACGCACGGTTTCGCCCTCGGTCCATCCCGGCAACGACACCGTGTCGGCGTCCATCAACGTCTGCATCTTTTTGATCTGTCGGTCGCGCCGAATGAAGCCGATGATCGTTACCGTGGTGAAGGCAACGAGAGCCAACGCAAAAACCCACGCACCGACGCCGAGTTCTTCCATACCATCCCTGTTGGTTGTTGAGAGTAATCGCTTACAGAGTGATTTTATCCGTTTTATGCGGGACACAGAACGCTTTGCCGCCCTCTTGCGTTGCCTAAAGTTCGGCTGTTACTTTTCTGCGCCATCCCTTATAATGGAATTTCCACGAGGTGCCCTGCGTCATTTGATATCAGGGTGAAACGGGAACGCGGTAAAAAAGCCGCGGCTGCCCCCGCAACGGTAAGACGGTGTGGGCGATTCATCAGGCCACTGCACAAGGAATGCGCTGATTTCAGTGTGTTCCGGTGTGGGAAGGCGAATCGTCAAAACCGGCAAGCCCGGAGACCGGCCTCATGGAGCAATCGTCGTTGTGATGCGGAGGGCGTCACCGAAGACTCAGAGCGGTTCGCATTCATCCCTGCGCTACGAATGGAGCGCAGGAGTGCGAACGCAGGTGAACGTGTCATGAATGTGACGTGTTTCGCGCAGCTTCGGTCTGAGGTTTTCTTTCTCCCAAACACAACAAACAACATTCTTGCGGAGGAATCAATGTCTGTTTTGTTGATGAGAAAAACTTTGGATCAATCTCAACCGTTCGGGCTCAACTTGTCGAAGCTCGCAGAGATGCGCCGTTTGCCCTTCGACAGGCTCAGGGCGAACGGTATAAAGCAGCTTGCCTTTATCATCGTGCTGCTGTTTTCTCCTTTCGCCGAAGCGCAAGAGACTTCCTCGACCTCGAACGCCGAAGAGCCTTTGACCATCGTCATCACCACGGCTCGAACGCCCGTTCCGCTGGAAGATACGATCACCGACATCACGGTGATCGACGGAAAAGCCATCACGCGCAGCGGCGCCGAGTCGTTGCCCGCTTTGCTGGCGCGGCAGCCGGGCGTTGAAATTTCCCGCTACGGCGGCCCCGGCACGGTTGCCAGTCTCTTTTTGCGCGGCACCAACAGCGATCATGTGCTGGTGTTGATCGACGGCGTGCGCACAGCCTCACTCTCTACCGGCACGTCGTCGCTCGAAACCATTCCGCTGGCCGACATCGAGCGCATCGAAATTTTGCGCGGCGCCGCGTCGATGTTGTACGGCGCCGACGCGTTGGGAGGCGTCATTCAGATTTTCACGAAGAAAGCGGCGGCCAAACCGTTATCGCTGGCTGCCGATGCGGCTTGCGGTACCTACCATACGTGCAGCGGCAACGTCAGCGCGTCCGGCACGCAGGGACTTTTTCGCTGGGCGATTGGCGGCGGTACGGAATACAGTCGCGGCTTCAACGCCATCACGAATCCGAACAACTACAGTTATAACCCCGATCGTGACGGCTATCGCAGCGACCATCAACGCGCGTCGCTGGAATTTGTTCCCAACGACGACAATCACATCACGCTCGCTTTCTTGCGCAATTCGATGGACGCGCAAATTGACGCCAGCGCCACCGACGATGATCGCACCTTGACGCAAGCTTCGCAGACACAGCTCGCCGGTTCGCACAAGCTGAACGAGTTCTGGCAAACCCGCTGGCAGCTTGCGGAAATGCACAACGATTCACGAACGTTGAGCGGCGGCGACACTTACAACTATCGTTCGACTGAGCGCCAATACGTTTGGCAAAACGAATTCAACATCGCTCACTGGGTCACCGGAAGTTCGTTTCTGCTTGCGCTCGAACGCGACGAAGAACATCTCGACAGCAACACCGATTACACCGTCAACACGCGCAACACCGATTCGCTCACCGGCAGTTATCGCTGGCGCTACGGCGATCATTCGCTGCAACTGTCGGGGCGTTACGATCATTCTTCGCAATACGGCGGTCAAACCAACGGCGGCGTGAATTATGGTTATCGCCTCGCGCCGAGTTGGCAAGTGACGACCGGCGTCGCCACTGCTTTCAAGGCGCCGACCTTCAACGATCTTTATTACCCCGGCTATTCCAACCCCGATCTGGCGCCGGAAAAAAGTCGAAACATCGAAGCGGGGCTGCGGCACACGGTCGAGTGGGGCGCGTTACGCGGCGAATGGCGCGCCACCGTTTGGGATAACCGCGTTCGTGATTTGATCGTTTTCACCTGCGGCAACACCGGCGTGTGTCTGCCCGAAAACATCGATCATGCGCGTTTGCGCGGCGTGACGCTGGCGACCGATTTGAAATACGACGACTTCGGTTTCTCCGGTTCGATCACCCAGCAATCGCCGAAGAACGAAGCCACCGGAAACTGGTTGCCGCGTCGCGCTCAAACCTACAGCAGCGTCACCGTCAGCAAAACCACCGGCGCGTTTTACAACGCAGTGAATCTCGTTGCCAGCGGACGGCGTTACGACGATGCCGCCAACACGACGCGGCTCGGTGGTTACGGTGTCGTCAACCTCGTGACCGAATGGACGGCGCCGCCGATCAACACCGCCACGTTGACTTGGTTCGCTCGCGTCAACAATCTGTTCAACAAGAATTACCAGCTCGTCGCCGATTACGCTACCGGCGGCGTGCAACTGATGAGCGGGGTTCGTGGACAATGGTGAGAGGCGCCATAAGGAGAGCGTCGGGTTATTCCGCTAACCCTGAGCTTGTCGAAGGGCAAGCGGCGTATTGCTGCGGGCTTCGACAGGCTCAGCCCGAACAGTTGAGAATAAGCCGGCATTTCCTTAGCGCGCTCGCTCTGTTCGTTTTTCTATGGAGCATCGCCGCCCATGCCGCCCTGACCGTTACCGACAGTCGCGGCAACACGGTCACGCTCGAAGCGCCGGCGCAGCGCATCATCACGTTGTCGCCGCACGCTGCTGAATTGGTGTTCGCCGCCGGCGCGGGGGCGCAATTGATCGCAGTGTCCGAATATTCCGACGCGCCGTCCGCCGTTAAAACGCTGGCGATCATCGGCAACGCCAACGCGCTGGATCTCGAACGCATCGTCGCGCTGAAACCTTCGCTGATCGTTTCGCCGTCTTATCTTTCCGTCGCGCAACGACAAACGTTTCGCGCGCTGCATCTCGCCGTGTATGTGGCCGACGCGACGATGCCGGAGGCTATCGCCGACGACATCGAAGCGTTGGGCGTTCTCAGCGGCCACGAAGCAACGGCGCGCGCCGCCGCGCAGCATTACCGCGCGCGACTGAAAAACATCACAACTTCTCGCCGCAGTGCAGCAATGCCGATTGCCGTGTTTTATCAACTCTGGGATTCGCCGCTCTATACCGTCGGCGGCGGCAGTTTGATCGATCAGGCAATCAGCCGTTGCGGTGGGCGCAATATTTTCTCGTCGTTGACCGCGCCGTCGCCGATGGTTCTGCGTGAAGCGGTCATCGCCGCGCAACCGCAGATCATTCTCATCGGGGCTTCGGAAAAAGATTTCACGCGATGGAAAAACGATTGGCAACGCTGGCCGCAAATTCCTGCCGTGCGGCAACAGGCGTTCATTCGCATCGATCCTGATTTGCTGCATCGTCCGGGGCCGCGATTTGTGGAGGGCATGGAGGCGTTGTGTGAGGGGATAAATAAGAGGCTGAATCAGGAACAAAACTTTTGAATTCACCGCCTTCGAGGGTGACCATCGTCGCGCCGAACAGCGCCGACAAATGTTGCGCCGTCAGCAGTTCCGTTGCGTTGCCGGTTTTCGCTCGCCGCTTTTCACCGTCGAGCAAAATCACATGGTCGGCGTAGCGCGTCGCCAAATGCAGTTCGTGTAATATCATCACCACGGCGGCGTTGTGTTCGTGAGCGTGAGCGAGCACGGTGTCGAGCGCTTCGATTTGTTGCGCCGGATCGAGATGGCTTGCCGGTTCGTCGAGCAGATACAGCGACGGCGCTTGCGCCAACAGCGTCGCCAGCGCCACGCGCTGACGTTCTCCTGCCGACAAAGTACGCACATCGCGCGGCGCCAACGGTTCCAGTTTCAAACGCGCCAACGCCGTTTCCGCTGCGGCCACGTCGATATCGCTTTCCCATTGCAGGGTGGTCAAATGCGGATGCCGACCGGCCAGCACTGCGTCGAACACGATAGCGCTGAACACGTCGCTTTGTTGTGAGGCGAGAAAGGCGCGGCGGCGAGCGCGTTTCAGCGCGTTCAACGAAGACAGCGGCGCTCCCTGCCATGCGATGTTGCCGCGCTCGAACGGCAACAATCCCGCCAGCGTCAACAGCAGCGTGCTTTTACCGGCGCCGTTCGGGCCGATGATGACCCAGCACTCGTTCGCTTGCGCTTCAAACGACAACGCTTCGCACAGCACCCGCTCGCCTCGCTTCACGGTCAGATCGTTCACTTGCAATACCGGCGAGTTTGCGTTCATGCCCGCCTCAACAAAAAGAGAAACACCGGCACACCGATCAACGCGGTCAATACGCCCGTCGGCAAGGCTTGCGGCGCCACCAGCACGCGCGCCGCCGTGTCGGCCAGCGTCAAAAACGCACCGCCGCCCAGAACGCAAGCGGGCAGCAGCACGCGCTGATCGTTGCCCAACAACAAACGCAACGCATGCGGCACGATCAAGCCCACGAACGGCAAACAACCCGCCGTTACTACTGCCGCTGCCGTCGCCAGCGCGGCGAGGCCATACAACCACGCTTGCGTGCGTTTGAGCGGCACGCCCAGCGCTTCGGCGTGAACGCTGCCGAACGCCAGTTGATTCAAGTTTCTCGCCTGCGGCCAGATCAGCGCCAACGTTACGAGCAACGCAGCCAACGCCGTCCACGGCATCATCACGCCGGACAAATCGCCCATCAACCAAGTCAACGCGCTGCGCAACTGCGCGTCGGGCGCGAGGCTCAACAACAACACAATCAACGCGCCCCAACCGGCGGCGACCACCACGCCGGTCAACAACAAGCGCGGAGCGTTTTCCATTCCCCACGAACTTTCGCTGCGGCGACGCGCGCCGAACCACACCAACAGCGCCGACAGCAATGCGCCCAACACCGCCAGCGGCGTTTGCAACCACGGTAACACGATCAGCCACGACAACAGCGCGCCCACCGCCGCGCCGCCGGACACGCCCAACACATAAGGATCGGCCAGCGGATTGCGCAGCAACAACTGCATCATCGCGCCGGCCAGCGCCAACAAGCCGCCGCAAGCAAATGCCGCCAGCGCGCGCGGCAAACGTAAATCGCGAATGATAGCGAGGGCGGGGTCATTGTTGCCGCGCCCGCTTGCCCACAACTCAGGGAGCGTGATCTGCACACTGCCGGTCAACAGCGCCAACAGCAACACCGCCAGCGCCAGCGCCGCCATTGCGGACAAAACCAGCCAGGCGCGGCGTCGGCGTTGACGGAAGGCAGAGGAGGCAACGGGCGGCACAGTATCGGTGAGAAGGAAAAAGGTTTCGTGATGATTATAGAGGGAATCCGGTTTTTCGGTTCCCCGTTTATAATACGCTCTGGTGAACACGATGAACAAGGCTTTTACCCGCGAAGAAATAACCGAAGACGATGAAGAATTTTCATCGGCGCCGGCGTTGCCCGCGCACGCACCCAACTACATGACGCCCGCTGGTTTTGCCCGGCTGAAGGCGGAGCTCGACTATTTGAACGGCGACGAGCGTCCGGCGCTGGTGGCGACGGTTTCCTGGGCGGCAGGCAACGGCGACCGTTCCGAGAACGGCGATTACATCTACGGCAAAAAGAGGTTGCGTGAAATCGACCGCCGCATCCGTTTTCTGGTCAAGCGCCTCGACAAAGCGGTAGTAGTCAATCCGGTTGAACGGCGCGACGACAGCGAGCGGATTTATTTCGGCGCCACGGTCGATATCGTCAATGGCGACGGCGAAGAGCGTACCGTCACCATCGTCGGCGTCGATGAATTCGATCCGGCGCGCGGCCACATCAGTTGGGTGTCGCCGATGGCGACGGCGCTGCTGCGCTCCCGCGTTGGCGATACCGTGATTTTGCGGACACCCGCCGGCATCGAAGAAATCACCGTTGCCGATGTTCGCTATATCGATGTGGTGGATGCGCCGAGAGTGTAGGCTGGCGGTGAGCGTAGCGAACCCCAACACACTCACGTCACCCTAATCATTGACTCCCCCGATGCGGGCGCTTATAGTATTCATTCTGGCGGTTGTCTTTCTATTCTGCTCCGGCGGTTCCCGATTCATGGATAACGAACTTCACCTTCTCGAAAAAAAATTGTTCACGCTTTTTGAGCACACCCGCGCCCTGCGCATGGCCAACGAAGCGTTGCGCCGCGATCTGGCTCGCGCCCGTGAGGAGAATCAGGCGTTGTCGAAACGCACTCAGGCGGCGAGCGTGCGTCTTGAAGCGTTGTTGTCGCGGTTGCCGGAGGTGAAATCATGAATGCGCCTCAGGAAAAAATGGCGGCGCTCGATGTTCAGGTGTTGGGGCGCGCCTACAAAGTGGCGTGCAAAGAGCGGGAGCGGGCGGCGCTGATCGAGGCGGTGGCGATGTTGGGCGAGCGAATGGAAACCATTCAAAGCAGCAACAAATCCATCAGCATCGAGCGCATTGCCGTCATCGCCGCGCTCAATCTTGCCAATGAATTGTTGCAAACGCGCGTCGAACGCGATGAAGCACGGGAGGAAGCGGCTTCGGCGCCCGAAGACCTCGTGAATGTGCAGCGCCGGTTGCGCGAACTGCATTTGTCAATCGACAAAGTTCTGGCCGAACCTGAAAAATTATTGTGATCCGTCGGCAATCTGTGCTAAGGTAAAGGCAATGGCTTCTATCCCCTGCGGTGTTCGTAACGGTCAGCCGTTCTTTGAACCAATGCATTATGCTAGGCTGCCGAATTCAGAAACCGGTGTTCGCTTCTTTCAGGGAAGCGTCTGAAGGTTTCGTCAGGCGGCCCTCTTGAACCGAGGTTCAAGAAAGCGATCGAACGGCACAGGCGGGGGACCTCTTTGCTGCGGTTTTCAACGGTAAAACCGCGGGCTGTTTACAAAGGCGTGTCGTGTGATGCGCCTTTGTTGTTTTTACGCATCACAGAGTTAAAATAATTTTTTTGATGGGCGTTGCCCGATAAAAATCCGAAAATGGAAACGGTACTGATCTTCGCCGGGTTGTTGTTGCTGGGAGCGGTGGTCGGCTTTCTGGCCGGCTTGCTCGGCATCGGCGGTGGTTTGTTGACGGTGCCTTTCATCACCATGTTGCTGGCGCAGCACGCCACCTCCGGCGAGCAAATCGTTCACATGGCGGTCGCCACGTCGGCGGCCACCATCGTCTTCACGTCGCTGTCGTCGATTCGCGTTCACTACGCCCACCACGCCATCTTGTGGCCGGTGTGTCGCAGCGTCGTCCCCGGTCTTTTGCTCGGCGGTTTTCTCGGCGCGCAACTCGCCAGTTTGTTGCCGAAGGCGCCGCTGGCGCTGGTCTTCGCGGGGTTCACGGCGTTTTCTGCCACGCAAATGTTGCTGGGCAAAACGCCGAAAGCCACGCGCGAATTGCCCAAGCGTTGGGGACTGGTCGGCGTCGGCACGATCATCGGCATCATCTCCAGCCTGATCGGCGCGGGCGGCGGTTTTTTGTCGGTGCCGTATTTGATATGGAACAACGTAGCGGTACGCAACGCGGTGGCCACGTCGGCGGCGATGAGTTTTCCCATCGCGGTCGCCAGCACCATCGGCTTCATCATTTCCGGTTGGAACGCGCCCGATCTGCCGCCCTATTCCTTCGGCTTCATCTACGTGCCGGCGTTGATCGCCATTGTCGCGACCAGTATTCTCTTTGCGCCGCTCGGCGCGCGCGCCGCGCATCGCTGGCCGGTTGCCACGATTCGCCGCTTCTTCGCGTTTCTGCTTTATGCTTTGGGCTTGTACATGGTGAAAAAAGCGTTCTTCTCTTGAGTCGAAAAAATTTTCGTTTCGAATAAATCAAACACAAACCAATGCGCATAAGTCGGCGTGCGCTTCTTGCCATCCGGTTTTTTCGCTGGCATCTTGATGAAATTATCTCCGCTACCACAACTTCTTGTATGAGTTCTGGTCGGTATTTTTGTACCGTCGTTTCTCGGAGCATATTTCTTTGCTGCGGTTTTTCTTTACACCGCGTTTCACGCCTTCGACGAAGTGCCAACAACTGTTATAATGGCCGCCCGCGAATCATTCGCGGCGCATTTGACCGCGCAGGGATTCGCAAAGGCTTTCGCAGCACTTTTCGACGCGGTGAATCGTTCGTAATTTTTATCTGTTGACCGAGGTTTTCGTTGAGCGCTTCGCTTTCAGTTGCCGCTAATTCTGTTGTGATCGGTTCGCACCGTATCAGCAACGGTCTGGCGCTGGCGCCGATGGCCGGCTTGACCGACAAACCGTTTCGGGCGCTGTGTCGTCGTTGGGGCGCGGGTTACACCGTCGCGGAAATGACCAGCGCGCAGCCGCATCTGCGGCACTCGAAAAAATCGCAACGACGAACCGATTATCGCGGCGAGCTGTCGCCGGTCGTCGTGCAATTGGTCGGCAACGATCCGGCGCAAATGGCCGAAGCGGCGCGTTACAGCGTCGCGCACGGCGCGCATATCATCGACATCAACATGGGCTGTCCGGCGAAAAAAGTGTGCAACGTCGCCGCTGGTTCAGCGTTGCTGGCCGATGAAACGCGCGTGGTGCAGATTCTGAACGCCGTCGTTGGCGCTGTCGAAGTTCCTGTCACTTTGAAATTTCGCACCGGCGTGTCGCCGGCAGCGCGCAACGCCGTTCGGATAGCTCGTCTGGCCGAAGAAGCCGGAGTGGCGATGCTGGCGCTGCACGGTCGCACTCGCGCTTGCGCGTTCGCTGGTTCCGCCGAATACGAAACGATTGCCGCCGTCAAACGCGCCGTTAACATTCCGGTGCTGGCGAACGGCGACATCGATTCGCCGCACAAAGCGTTGCGCGTGTGGCGCGAAACCGGCGCCGACGGCGTGATGATCGGGCGCGCCGCATTGGGACAACCTTGGTTGTTCCGCGATATCGCGCACTTCGCCGCGCACGGCGTGTTGCCGTTGCCGCTGACGATGGCGGAACGCCTCGCGGTGATCGAATCGCATCTCGCCGCGCTCTACGAATTTTACGGCGAAGCGCACGGTGTTCGCATCGCGCGCAAACACCTGACTTATTACCTGCGTCGTTTACCAATAGTCAAACACGACACCGAAAGTTGGAGACAACGTCTCAACACCGCCGACACCGCCGCCGCACAGCGGATGGTGTTGTGCCGTTTTTTTGATGAAACCTCGGCGACGGTTGCCGTCGAGGCTTACCCCAAGGTCGCTTGAAATGAAAAAAACTCTTGCCAAAGCCGCACGCCAGATCGACACCAGTTTTGAAACTGCGCTCGAGCGCTACTTTCACGAGATGGATGGAGAAGTTCCCAACAACTTGTACGAAATGGTGATCGGTCGCGCCGAACGCGCGCTGTTCGCCTCGGTGATGGAACGTGCGCAAGGCAATCAAACGCAAGCGGCCAAAATGCTGGGCGTGAGCCGCACCACGTTGCGCAACAAATTGACCGCTTACAAACTGATGTGAGACCCACCATGTCGAAACCCATGACTGCTCCCTCCAAAAAAATGGCGCCCATCCCCGTGCGTTGCGCGCTGTTGTCCGTATCGGACAAAACCGGCATCGTTGAGTTTGCCAAAGGTTTGCACGCGCGCGGCATCACGTTATTGTCCACTGGCGGCACTGCCTCGGCGTTGACGAAAACGGGGCTGCCCGTCACCGAAGTCGGCCAGCACACCGGCTTTCCCGAAATGCTGGACGGTCGCGTCAAAACGCTGCATCCGAAAATTCACGGCGGCATTCTGGCGCGGCGCGATATTCCCGAACACATCAAAGCGCTGGCCGATCACGACATCGCCACCATCGACCTCGTCGTTGTCAACCTCTATCCGTTCCGCGAAACCGTGGCGCGCGACGGTTGCACGCTCGACGACGCCATCGAAAACATCGACATCGGCGGCCCTTCCATGGTGCGCGCCGCTGCCAAAAACTGGAAACACGTCGGCGTCGTGGTCGAACCCGCCGATTATCCGGCGCTGCTGTCGGCGCTCGACGAACATCACAAAGTGCTGCCGGAAGCGATGCGCTTCGATCTGGCGCGCAAAGCGTTCGCACACACCGCCGCTTACGATGGCGCGATTGCCAACTGGTTGACAGCGCGCAACGAAGAAGGCGTTGCCGAAGATTTTCCGCAATCGTTTCACTACCACGGTGTGCGCGTGCAGGCTCTGCGCTACGGCGAAAATCCGCATCAGAAAGCGGCGTTTTACCGCGACGAAACGCCTGCCGCCGGTTCGCTTTCCACCTTCACCTTGCTGCAAGGCAAGGCGTTGTCGTACAACAACCTCGCCGACAGCGACGCGGCGTGGGAATGCGTCAAAGCGTTGCCGTCTTTTGCGTGTGTGATCGTCAAGCACGCCAATCCCTGCGGCGTGGCCATTGCCGATAACGCGCTGAACGCTTATCGCAAAGCGTGGTCAACCGATCCGACTTCGGCCTTCGGTGGCATCATCGCCTTCAATAGCGCGGTGGACGAAGCGGCGGTGGCGGCAGTCAGCGAACAATTTCTGGAAGTGTTGATTGCGCCCGCTTACACCGACGGCGCTCGTGCCGTGCTCGCCAAAAAACCGAACGTGCGCGTGCTCGAAATCGCGTTGCCGAAAACGAGCGGCCATTCGCTGATTCTCGACTTCAAGCGAATCGGCGGCGGTTTGCTGGTACAGAGCGCCGACAACCACACCACCGCGCCCGACACTTGGCGCGTCGTCACCCGCAAAACGCCGACGCCCGATGAAATGCGCGATCTCGTGTTCGCGTGGAACGTCGCCAAGTACGTCAAATCCAACACCATCGTTTACGCACACCATCAGCAAACAGTGGGCGTCGGCGCCGGGCAGATGAGCCGGATCGACTCGGCGCGCATCGCTGCGTTGAAAGCGCAGCAAGCCGGATTGACCTTGCAAGGCTCGGTGGCGGCCTCCGATGCGTTCTTCCCGTTCCGCGATGGCCTCGACGTAATCGTCGATCAAGGCGCCACCGCCGTCGTGCAACCCGGCGGCAGCATGCGCGATCAGGAAGTGATTGCCGCTGCTGACGAGCGCAACATCGCGATGGTATTTACCGGCATGCGCCATTTCCGCCATTGATCTTCGTGACAGCGATGAAAAAACATTTCCTCTCGTTCGTGGCGATGCTGGTGTTGGCGGGCGGTGCAACGCCGGCCTTTGCCGGTTTTGAATGTGACGATATGGGCGACTGGCTGGGCGGAGCCTGTCGCCATCTGTCGAAAACCTACCGCGAAGGCGACAACGAAATTCTGCTTTCCGGTTTTGCCTGGCATTTGCCGATGACTTACACCAAAGAAAAGCGCGAGAAACTGAACGAGCGCGCTTACGGCATCGGCTGGGGGCGCACTTTTGAAGAGTCCAACGGCGATACGAGCTCACTGGTCGCCTTGGCGTTTCTCGATTCGCACAAATGCGTCCAATGGAACATCGGCTACACTTGGTCAACCTTCTGGGGCGCGCGCGATTCGCTTCAACTCGGCTTGGGTTACGCCGCGATGATCGTGCAGCGCCCCGACATCGCCAGCGGCGTTCCCATTCCGGCCGCTCTGCCGCTGTTGACCTTTCGCTATCAAAACGCTTCGCTGGTCACCACCTTCATTCCGACCATCGGCGGCGGCGTCAACAACGGCAGCGTGCTGTACATTTTCGGTCGTTACACCCTCAAATAACTTTTGCTTTGCGCTTCTCCCAATATGAACCTTCTCATCATCGGTAACGGTGGCCGTGAACATGCCTTCGCCTGGAAAGCGGCACAATCGTTGCGTATCGCCAAAGTTTTCGTCGCGCCCGGCAACGCCGGCACCGCGAGCGAAAAAGGCGTGATCAATGTTCCGATTGCGCCGACTCCCGATCGCTTTCCCGAACTGATCGAATTCGCGCGGCGCGAAGGCGTGGTGCTAACCCTCGTCGGCCCGGAAGCGCCGCTCGCCGCCGGAATCGTCGATGCGTTTCGACAAGCCGGTTTGCGCATCTTCGGTCCGACGCAAGCCGCCGCGCAACTCGAAAGCTCGAAAGATTTTGCCAAGCGCTTCATGCAGCGGCATCGCATTCCCACCGCTTCATCGCAAACCTTCACCGATCCCGATGCCGCGCGCGCTTACGTCGAAACGCACGCGCTGCCGGTCGTGATCAAAGCCGACGGTTTGGCGGCGGGCAAAGGCGTGGTTGTCGCAACCACACGCGACGAAGCATTGGCCGCCGTCACCGACATGTTGAGCGGTCATGCGTTGGGCGAAGCCGGCGCGCGCGTGGTGATTGAAACTTTTCTCGAAGGCGAAGAAGCCAGCTTCATCGTGATGAGCGACGGCGTTCACGTTTTGCCGCTGGCGTCGAGTCAAGATCACAAACGATTGCGCGATCACGACGAAGGCCCCAACACCGGTGGGATGGGCGCGTATTCCCCCGCGCCGGTTGTCACGCCCGAAGTGCACGCCCGCATCATGCGCGAAATCATCCTGCCCACCGTGCAAGGCATGGCGGCGGAAGGCGCGCCGTTTACCGGCTTCCTCTACGCCGGCGTGATGATCAACGCGCAAGGCGAACCGTATGTAGTCGAATTCAACTGCCGGATGGGCGACCCCGAAACGCAACCGATCATGATGCGGCTGCGTACCGATCTCGTCGAACTCATCGAACACGGCATCGACGGTACGCTCGATACGCTCGAATGCGAATGGAGCCGACAAGCCGCGCTCGGCGTCGTGCTGGCCGCGCCCGGTTATCCGCAAGCGCCGAAAATCGGCGCGCCGATCAGCGGGCTGGATGCCGATGAAAGCAGCGAAGGCGCCGTCAAAATTTTTCACGCGGGTACTCGACAAGACGGCAACGCCGTCGTTATTTCCGGCGGCCGCGTACTGTGCGTGACCGCGCTCGGCGAATCTCTCAAATTCGCGCAACGCGCCGCTTACAAAGTGGCCGACGCTGTTGCTTTCGACGGCAAACAGTGTCGCCGCGACATTGGTTATCGCGCGCTTGTCGGGCGCTAACGCATCATGAGCGATCAAACATCCGAAAGCGCCCTGAGCGAAACCACGCTCGACAGCGCCGCTGTTTTCGACGGTAAGTTGCTGCATGTGCGGCGCGACACCGTGCGCCTGCCCAACGGCCACAACACCGTGCGCGAATACATTCGCCACCCGGGCGCCGCGCTGATCGTGCCGAAACTCGACGATGGTCGCTTGATTCTCGAACGACAGTTTCGTTATCCGAACCGAACCGTATTCATTGAATTTCCCGCCGGCAAACTCGATCCGGGCGAAGCGCCGCTCGTCACTGCCCAACGCGAGCTGCGCGAAGAAACCGGCTACGAAGCAGTGCGCTGGCGGACGCTCGGAAAAATTCATCCGCTGCCTGCGTACTCCGATGAAACCATTTATCTGTTCGCCGCCGAAGGGTTGACCTTGCGCGAGACGCGGCACGACGATGATGAATTTCTCGAGCTCATCACCATGACCCCCGCCGAAATCGCCGCCGCCATCGCGCGCGGCGACATCACCGACGCCAAAACCTTGTGCGCGTTTTCGTTGTGGTTGGCGGGAGTCGGGGATCAGTAATCAGAGCGTAGGAGCGGGTTTCAAACCCGCCCCGTGTGAAAAGACACAACACCGCAGGGGCGGCATCCTGTCGCCCGTTTTTCAAAGTCCCTTTTTGAAAGGGAAATCATTCGTTGTTGAAGCAAAGGCACTCTAAAAATCAGGAAAGCGTTTCATGATTGCGCGTCATCTCATCATCTCCGGTCGCGTCCAAGGCGTTGCTTTTCGTATCAGGCTTATTATCGAGGCGCGCAAGTATCAAATTGTCGGCTGGGTGCGCAATGTTCGGGACGGCAGCGTCGAAACCGTGATACAAGGCGCGGAAGAAGAAGTCGAAGCACTGGTGCAGTGGTGCCGTCGCGGCCCGCCCGACGCCGACGTGACCGGCTTGGTCGTTACCGACATGAAACCCGACCCAACACTGCAAACCTTCGAGCGACGGGAAACGCGCCTCTAAGCTAAGACACGCAGACAAAAAACAAGGCCAGTTCCCGTTCGCCTTCGGTATCCTCCCCTTTGAAAAGAGGCTTTCATTGCGAGTGGGAAGCGGTCTCGCAAAACCCCATCACATGCCCGAACATGTTAGAATCGTAAAATATCTATTTTACATGGAGCCGTCAAATGACCTTCTTTTTTTTCGCCATCATTGCCGGTGTCATTGGTGGGGGCCTTGGCATAGCGACTATAAGGGCTCAAACCGCCAACTGCCGACGGAGAACGCAGCTGGATTTCACTTCCGGCAAGGAAATCTGGAGCGATGTCGAGCGCTGGGCGAAAGAGCAGGGCTATACCCTGAAAAATCAAAACGGGGCGGAAAGAACGTATCAGAAAGGCGCGGGCTTCTGGGCGGCTTCTTCTTGCCTGTCGCTTCGGCAAGACGGCGACAAGGTTCATGTTGAAGCCTGGAGTCTGGCAAACATGTTGGTCTTTAAGGCGGAGATTGCAACCGATGAGGCCATTCTGGCTGCCAAACCCATTCGGAAAAAGAACGCGGAACGGGTCAACAAACTGCTGGCAATACTGGGAAGCCCCGTAACGATTACCGTGGGGTGATATCGGGCGTTGTGTTTTTGCAGGATGGGTAGAACGCAAGCGAAACCCATCTTGCGGTTTTATCAACCTTTGACCGACCTTTTAATCCGGCTTTGCAAGGGGGGGTGACATCGATAACAGTATCTACGCGCTACCCCTTGAATTTCAAGTGAACGCTGAAAATTTTCGGTGTCTCGCTTGGGTCGGCGTTGTCGGCTTGTCGGCCTTCAAACGACAGGGTTGAAGTGGTCGCATCCCAGCGCATGGGTTGTCCGTCGTAAGGGTTGCGCAGATCAGGGGCGGCGTTCTGCACATAATCGGCAACCTTGTTCAGCGGCACGTTGTCACGTCGCAAGGCGGCTTGCAGGGCGACGAGACGAATGTAGCCGTCGAGGTCGTAGATTCGCTCGGTGATGTGGTCAGAAAAACCGTAAGTTGTTCCTATTAGGGACAATAAAGTTTTTCCCGAAGGATTGCGAATGAAGCGCCACGAGGCATAGGGGGCAATTTGTTTCAACTCTTCCATTCGTTTAATGGTATAAGCCCGAAAGCGTGCGTCAATCGTAGCGGTATCACCTTCGCTAGCCTGAATATCTTCGGCTCCCCAGCGCGCGATCACGTTGATCGTGGTATTGGGTAATATGAGAAGAGAGGCAATCCAATCTTTCCAACTTTTCTCCATGGATTCGCGTAAGCCGATCTGTCTGAGTGGTGCCGTCCCGTAAACTAGGCTCGCACACCAGATGGCATCGGATTCGATCACCTTCCGCATACTGTATTCCTGTTCACGCAAGGGTTGTAACGCTTCGGTCAACGTTACTTGTCGTGCCAGCGCCGGCCAACGCTCAATGGCATCGCTTAACATTTCATAATCGTGCCGAAGCAAGGCAAGGAACATCATTTTGGAGATTCTCTGCGAACTTCCCGCCACCAAACGGCGATGTACGCGGATTTCTTCCATCAGAATGTTAGCGCCCGTTTGAAGTTCATCCTTATCTAGGGCGAGTACTGCTTCCATCCGGCGCATTTCGGCGGCTAGTGTTAGTGGACTGTAATAAGAAAGGAGGGGGATGTCGTAAACGTAGCGCGGTGGCTCGTCGAACGCGGGAATCTGTGATAATTGCTGGTAACGCTGCCGCAAAAGCGTTTGTTCTGCCAAGAGTTGCTTTATGTTGTCTTTTTCGCTCAGGTAAAAATCTACATTGTTCGTACCTTGTTGGCGGCACTGAAGTTTTGTCCAATGGCTCGAAGGTTCAGAAATTGTCTTGCTTCGGGGTATTTCTTCATACGGGCAATTTGTCGGGTTTTCGCGGCATTGCCGATTAAACTCGCTGCGGAGGCGTTTCCCTGCCGTCAGCGCATCCTCATCGTCGGGCGCGTCCAAGCCCAGCAGAACGTAATAAGCGTTGGGCGTATCGGTGGTGGGCGCGGGCGGTGCAAGTAAACGCGTCGCCTCCGGTGTGAGCGGTTCGTCTTGCCAGTTTGCCGCGACCAGTACGGCGATGAAAAGCGCCACCAAGGCCAACAGCCCCAAGACGATTCTAACGATCCAGCGGAGCAGTGTTTTCATGGCGAAAAAGAAAGTGAAAAATCGGGATCGGTTGGCTATGGCTCGCTCGCCATCAACCTCAAGCGTTGCGCTTCATAGCTCCTGAGATGCGTGTAAGCGAAATAAAGAACGGAGCGTTCATCCAGCGCCGTCGGGTCGCGGCGTTGCCACAAGTCGCCGAGTAAGTGTTCGGCTTCGGTCGGCGCACCGCGTTCGACATCGCGCAACATCGACGCCATGAACAGCGATTCCGGCATGGTGAGCATCGTTCGGGAACGCTTGACGGAGGGTTCGCGTATCGGATGGCCGTTATGCGCCGCAATTGCGCAACACTCGTCGATCAATCGCAGCGCTAGCCCCGCTCCACCGGCGGCGACGTAATCGCCGACAGCGCTGCGCATCAAACACGTCATCCCTGCTGCGGCGGTGATGAACGCCCACTTTTCCCACATTTCCTGGCGGATGTTGGCGCTGAGTCGCGCATCGAAACCGGCGTTCGCCATCTCCGCCATCAATTGTTCCGTACGCGCGGATGGATTGCCGTCGAGCTCGCCGAACATCAGCGTGTCGTTGTTGTTGTAGTGAATCACGGCACCTTGTTCGTCGCGATCCACCGAGATGTAACTCAGGCCGCCGAGCAAATGGTTTTTGCCAAAACGCGCGATTAGCGTATCGAGATGTCGCATACCGTTCAGCAGCGGCACGATCATGGTTTGCGCGCCGACGGCAGGCGCCAACGCTTCGATGACTTCCGGTAAATCGTAAGCCTTGCAACTCAGCAGGATCGCGTCAAACGTCGCTTTCAACTGTTCGGTGACAACGCAGGGCGGCTGCGGATATATCACATCGCCGTTCGGACTCTTGATGATGAGGCCGCGTTGCGCCAACACGGCCGCGCGTGACGGTCTGACCAGAAGCGTCACGTCGCGTCCGGCGACAAGCAAGCGCCCGCCGAAATAACCGCCGATGGAGCCGGCACCCACGATGAGAATTCGCATGTTCAATATTCTCCGTTCGACCTTACACCCACCGCCCGACGATCAACGGCGTTGTCGGTTGCACGTCGGCGTTTTGCGCGCGCTGCATCAGCGCGTGGTCGATTAACACCAGCGCCAGCATCGCCTCAGCAATCGGCGCGGCGCGCAAGCCGACACAAGGATCGTGTCGTCCCGTCGTTCGCATCATCGTCGCTTCGCCTTGCGTGGTGATCGAACGGCGCGGCGTGGTCAGCGACGATGTCGGCTTCACCGCGATCTGCACGATGATCGGCTGGCCGGTGGAAATACCGCCGAGAACGCCGCCGGCGTGGTTCGACACAAAACCGTCGGGCGTCATCTCATCGGCGTGTTCCGTGCCGCGCTGCGTCGCCGACGCGATACCCGCGCCGATTTCGACAGCCTTCACCGCGTTGATTCCCATCATCGCGTAAGCAATGTCGGCGTCGAGCCGATCATACACAGGTTGCCCCAGCCCGACCGGAACGCCCGTCGCTTCAATCAACAACGAAGCGCCGCACGAATCGCCCGCGCGGCGCAACTCGTCGAGATACGTCTCCAGCGTCGGCACTATCGCTGCGTTGGCAACAAAAAAGGGATTCTGCGCAACGAGCGCCCAATCGACGAACGGAACGGGATGTTCGCCGACCCGCGTCACACACGCGCGGATTACCGTACCGTAACGCTCGCGCAACCACTTTTGCGCAATCGCGCCCGCCGCCACCCGCACGGCAGTTTCCCGCGCCGAAGAGCGGCCGCCGCCGCGATAATCGCGGAAGCCGTATTTCTGCGTGTAAGTGTAATCGGCGTGGCCGGGGCGAAACGTTGCGGCCACCTCGCGGTAATCCTGACTGCGCGCATCTTGGTTGCGAATCAAAAACGCAATCGGCGTGCCGGTCGTCTTGCCCTCGAACACGCCCGAAAGAATTTCCACCGTGTCCGGCTCGCGCCGCTGCGTGACGTACTTCGACGTTCCCGGGCGGCGGCGATCCAGCTCGCGCTGTAAATCGGCTTCACACAACGCCAACCCCGGCGGACAACCATCGACAACGCCGCCGATGGCCGCGCCGTGCGACTCGCCGAACGAGGTCACGCAAAAAAGTTTCCCAAAAGTATTGCCGGACATGATGAATTGAGGAGAGCGAAAGATGGATAAGTCTAGCGCGTTTTGGGGGAGGAGGGTATGTTTCAAGCTCTTTGGCGGGAGCCCCTTTCAAAAGGGGACTTTGCGGGCGGGGCTTGTCCCCTTTGCTTACCCTGCGAAATCGAGTTTTCGTCACCCGAAACCGTCAGTGTATAATACGACCTTCCGAGGAGCGCTGCGACTTTTCGTCGGTTTTTGCCGACCGTAAAGCCAGGCTCGGAGAAACACACCATCAACGGCGCTCGCGGCTTTCTCATTTTTTATAACCAGAAAGCGCGGGCGAGACTTTTCTCGTCGTGCTTCCTTCAATTAAGGATTTCACGATGTTGCATCCCTCTCAACACAACGCGGGCGATTACCACGTTGCCGATTTGTCGCTGGCCGGTTGGGGTCGCCGCGAAATTGCCATTGCCGAAACCGAAATGCCGGGGCTGATGGCGATTCGCGAAGAATACGCCGCGCAAAAACCGCTGGCCGGCGCGCGCATTGCCGGGTCGTTGCACATGACGATTCAAACCGCCGTGCTGATCGAAACGCTGCAAGCGCTGGGCGCGCAAGTGCGCTGGGCGTCGTGCAACATTTATTCGACGCAGGATCATGCCGCTGCCGCGATTGCCGCGCAGGGCACACCGGTGTTTGCGTACAAGGGCGAAACACTTGACGAATACTGGGATTACACGCACCGGATTTTGCAATGGCCGAACGGTGAAGCGCCCAACATGATTCTCGACGACGGCGGCGACGCCACGTTGCTTGTGCATCTCGGCAGCGGTGCCGAAAAAAATCTCGCGTTGCTCGATCATCCGGGCAGCGAAGAAGAGCAAGCGTTGTTTGCGTCGATCAAAAAAACGCTGAAGACTGAGCCGAACTTTTATTCAAAAATCAAGGCGTCGATTCGCGGCGTTACTGAAGAAACGACGACCGGTGTTCATCGTTTGCAACAAATGCACGAGCAAGGCCGCTTGGCGTTTCCGGCGATCAACGTCAACGATTCGGTGACCAAGTCGAAATTTGACAACCTCTATGGTTGCCGCGAGTCGTTGCTCGACGGCATCAAGCGCGCCACCGATGTGATGGTAGCCGGAAAAGTGGCGGTGATTTGCGGCTATGGCGATGTCGGCAAAGGATCGGCGCAAGCGCTGCGTTCGTTGTCGGCGCAAGTGTGGGTAACCGAGATCGATCCGATTTGCGCGTTGCAAGCGGCGATGGAAGGGTATCGCGTCGTCACGATGGACGAAGCCGCTGACAAAGCCGATATTTTCGTGACGTGCACCGGCAACCGCGACGTGATTACGCACGACCACATGGCGCGAATGAAAAACAACGCGATTGTTTGTAACATCGGTCACTTCGATAACGAAATTCAAGTCGCTTCGTTGCGGCAGTATCGCTGGGAAAACATCAAACCGCAAGTCGATCACATCATTTTTCCTGACGGCAAACGAATCATTCTGCTGGCCGAAGGCCGCCTGGTGAATCTGGGTTGCGCCACCGGCCATCCGTCGTATGTGATGAGCTCGTCGTTCGCCAATCAAACGCTGGCGCAAATCGAATTGTGGAGCAAGCGCGATACCGGCGCTTATCCGGTCGGCGTTTATGTGTTGCCGAAAACGCTCGACGAAAAAGTGGCGCTGCTGCAACTGAAAAAACTGAACGCGCGGTTGACGCCTTTGACCAAAGAGCAGGCCGGTTACATCGGCGTGCCGGTTGAAGGGCCGTACAAGCCCGACACCTATCGATATTGAAACGGCGGGGCGAATCATGATGCGAATTTTACTGGTGTGGTTGATCAACGCCGTTGCGTTGTTGCTGTTGCCGTATGTGTTGCCGTCGATTTCGGTGTCGTCGTTCAGCTCGGCGTTGATCGCTGCACTGATTCTGGGGCTGGTCAATGCGCTGATTCGCCCGATTCTGGTTTTGCTGACGCTGCCGGTGACGGTACTAACGCTCGGCCTTTTCATTCTGGTGATCAATGCGTTGCTGTTCTGGATGGTTGGCTCCCTTTTTCAGGGCTTTCACGTCGGCGGTTTCTGGTCGGCGTTTTTCGGCGCGATTGTCTATAGCCTTATCTCGTGGGCATTGTCGGCGTTGATTCTTGGAGAGAAAAAACATGCCGCCTGAAGAGAATACTTTCGCCGACGACGCTTACGAGATCAGCCTCGAATTCTTTCCGCCGAAAAGTCAGGAAGGCGTCGATAAACTGGTTCGCGTTCAGCGCGAGTTGCAACGATTGCAACCGGCGTTTTGTTCGGTCACCTTCGGCGCCGGCGGCTCAACCCGTCAGGGAACGCTCGATACCGTACTGCACATGCAAAGCGACGGCCTGAACGCCGTGCCGCACTTGTCGTGCATCGGTTCGACCAGAGAACACATCCGCGAAATTGTTGACCACTATCGCGCTCACGATATCCATCACCTCGTGGCGTTGCGCGGCGATCTGCCGTCGGGAACGTTCGACACCGGCGCTTTTCGCTACGCCGCCGAACTCGTCGCCTTCATCCGCGACATCAGCGGCGACTGGTTTCACATCGACGTTGCCGCGTACCCCGAAGTCCACCCGCAAGCAACGAGCGCCGAAAACGACATTCGCTATTTCAAGCGCAAGATCGATGCTGGCGCCGATTCCGCGATCACCCAGTATTTTTACAACGACGATGCGTACTGGTATTTCGTCGAAGCCTGTTCCGCGCTCGGCGTGAACGTTCCCATCGTCCCCGGCATCATGCCGATCATGAGCTACTCGCGGCTGTCGCGCTTCTCCGACATGTGCGGCGCCGAAATCCCGCGCTGGATTCGCCGCCGAATGGAGGGCTACGGCGACGACCTCGCTTCAGTGCGCGCGTTTGGCCTCGACGTGGTGACCGATCTTTGCGCTCGCCTGCTCGAATACGGCGCGCCGGGACTGCACTTTTACACGTTGAACCAATCGGACTTGACGCTCGAAATCTGTCGGCGGTTGGGATTGGTGGAATAAGACGGTTGTTGCTTTTATTGGTCCCGTGTTTTTATAAAGCCTGAAGCCGGCAAAGCCGACTCATATTTCAACCTTGGAACCCAGTTCCACCACGGCGTTGCTGGGCAGGTTCAGGAATTCGGCGGCGGCACTGGCGCTGTGGTGCATTTGTGCGAACAGCTTTTCGCGCCACAGGCTCATGCTGGAGTCCAGCGTGGGGGTGACGATGTCGCGCGACAGAAAGTAGCTGGTCGTCATCGGGTTCAAATCCACCCCGCGCCCGGTCAGCAAAGAGAGCGCCTTGGGCAGATCGAAATCGTTCTTGAAGCCGTAATTCACGATTACCTGCCAACAGTCTCGTCCCAGAGCATCGACTTTCAGTCGCCCGCTCATGCCGATCCACGGCACCTCGTGGTTGCGCACGGTGACGAACAGGTTCTGCTCGTGCAGCACTTTGTTGTGCTTGAGATTGTGCATCAGCGCGTTCGGCACGATGCCCGGCTGCGCGGTCAGGAACACCGCCGTGCCCGGCACGCGGGTGGGTGGGTTGATGAACACCGATTCCAGGAACGACTTCAAGTCGATCGAGACTTCACTCAATCGCTGGGCGAGCAACGCGCGTCCTTCCTTCCAGGTGGTCATCAACAGGAACACCCCGCCGCCGATCAGCAGCGGAAACCAGCCGCCCTGGGTCAGCTTGAGCAAATTGGAGCTGAAGAACGACAGATCCACGGCGAAAAAAAAGCCCATCGCCGCGATGCACAGCGCCAGCGGATAGCCCCAGCCGTAGCGGATGACGAAGAAAGTCAGCACGGTGGTGATCATCATGTCCAGCGTCACCGCAATGCCGTAAGCCGCCGCCAGATTGCTGGATGAACGGAACAGCACCACCGCCAGCGCGATCATCACGAACAAACTCCAATTGACGAAAGGCATGTAAATCTGCCCGGTTTCCTTGGTGCTGGTGTGACGGATCTGCAAGCGTGGCAAATAGCCGAGCTGGATCACCTGCTTGGTTACGCTGTAAGCGCCCGAAATTAGCGCCTGCGACGCGATCACGGCTGCTGCCGTCGCCAGCGTTATCAGCGGCAGCGTCGCCCAGTTAGGCGCCATCATGAAGAATGGATTTTTCACCGCCGTCGGCTCGGCCAGCAGCAGCGCGCCCTGGCCGAAGTAGTTGAGCGTCAGCGCCGGCATTACGATAGAGAACCACGCCACCCGAATCGGTTTTTTGCCGAAATGTCCCATGTCGGCGTACAGCGCCTCAGCACCCGTCACGCACAGGATCACCGCGCCCAGAATGATGAAAGCGATACCCGGCTGCTGGAGGATGAAGCGCAGCGCGTGGTGCGGGCTGAGCGCGGTCAGAATCTTGGGGTGGCCGGCGATGTGATAAACGCCCAGCGCTGCGATGGCGATGAACCACAGCACCATCACCGGCCCGAAGAAACGCCCGATGCCCGCCGTGCCGCGCTTTTGCAGCCAGAACAGCAGAAACAGGATCAGCAAGGTGAGCGGAATCACCGCCTTGAGGAAGCCGGGCGAAACCACGCCCAAGCCCTCTACCGCCGACAACACCGTGATTGATGGCGTGATGACCCCGTCGCCGTAAAACAGGCAAGTGCCGAAGACGCCGATCGGCAGAATCCATTTGCGCAGCACCGGCGCTTTATCCTTGATGGACTGCAAAGCCAACGCCAGCATGGCCACCAAGCCGCCCTCGCCGTTATTGTCGGCGCGCAGCACCAGCGTTACATACTTCAGCGACACGATGATGGTGAGCGTCCAGAACACGAGCGACAACACGCCGTACACATTGCTGTGCGTGAACGGCACGTGGCCGGCGCCGAACACCTCCTTGATGGTGTAGAGCACGCTGGTGCCGATGTCGCCATAAACGACGCCAATGGCGCCCAGCGTCAGCGCGGCCAGAGGGGATTTAGTGGCGGACATGAAAAACGCTGGCAGGGTAAGCGCCCGTTTGTCCTGCACGGGCGCGGCGGGCGCTGTTCCGGTCAGTGCCTATACACACCAGACGCCGCTGCCGTTCACTTGATGCGGGCTTCGACATCATTTTTTAGACTCTCCAAAGATTCATTTGATATCGTTGTGTTGGGAAAATCCTCATACCGGAGAATATCTGATATACGCTGCAATACAACAATATTTTGACTTGTTGAAATTGTTTCCAGATATTTAAATAATTCAGTGCGCCCCAATAATTTTACTAAAAACCCATTCAACTCAAACGTGCAGGTTTCGCATCACTTTTCAAAACGATTTTTTACGATATTGATCAGTTGTTTTTTGGCTTTCAGTAAAATGAATAACACTCAGCGAGCGGATAAAATCAGGAAAACTTTGCCATTTAAAAAATTTTATCATTTGTAAGCACATAATGTATAAATACAACTCATTATTTGGATAAATAGATGTAAAACTCTTCTCAGGCTTTTATCTGGCAAGTTTTCAAAATAGATTTATAAATTTGTGCCAAGAGGGTTGTTTTGCCATAGCCTTTCTATTCCCCTTTTTATTTCAAGGTCTTTATTGGGCATCGTTGCGCTTTCATCCAAAACCATGAAATGGAACAGCTTAATTGTATTATTACTTCAAAGCATATAAAGGATCGCCGGGTCTGTAAAACCAACGGTTCAAGCTTGTTTGCTCTTCATAACTCATTGACTGGCGTCCTGTTCTCGCTCAAGACAATCTGAAAGACCTGCAAAGCAGGCTTCCAGTGATGAATCATTGTCCACTTGTTTAACGGATGACACAATTCAGATAACAGCCCCTCGCTTTACTCACTCTGAGCTTGCTATTTCTCCAACTTGCTCAACGCTTCTTTGGCGGCGGTGTTTCCCTGATCGGCGGCTCGGCGGAACCAGGTGGCGGCTTGGGTGCTGTTTTTCGCCACGCCTTGGCCGGTGGCGTACATCTCGCCGAGGGCGTACTGCGCGTCGGCGTATCCCTGCTCTGCCGCCTTGCGGAACCAGGAGACGGCCTGGATATTGTCTTGCGCTACAGCTTTACCGTTGGCGTAGATCGCGCCGAGGTTGTATTGCGCATCAACGTATCCTTGCTCTGCCGCTTTACGGAACCAGGCAATGGCTTGCGCGTTGTCTTGCGGCACGCCCTGACCGCTCGTGTACATCACACCGAGGTTGTACTGAGCGTTCGCGATTCCTTGATCGGCGGCTTTGCGAAACCAGTCCGCGGCCTGCGCAGAATCTTGCGTCACTCCCCAGCCTTGGGCGTACATCGCGCCGAGATTATTTTGCGCGTCGGCGTTTCCTTGGGCAACGGCTTTGCGGTACCAAATGAGCGCTTGCGCATAATCTTGCGCCACGCCCCAGCCTTTTTCGAGCATCACACCGAGCCGGAACTGGGCGACGGCAAGCCCTTGTTCGGCCGCTTTGCGAAACCAGGCGATGGCTTGCCCGTCATCCTGAATAACGCCGTGACCGTCCGCGTACATCACGCCGAGATTGAATTGGGCGTTGGCGTCGCCTTGTTGGGCGGTGGCGCGAACATCGGCAAAGGACGTGGTCGGCAGATCGGGCTTGAAAGCGAACTGGGCCGACGCCGATCCCGTGAAACCGAAGACGAGAACGAGGGTAAGAAGGGCAGCGAAATTTTTCATAGGACGTTAGGGGAGGGGCATCAACAAGGGCATCATTCTGCGCCTTTTGCCGAGACTTTCGCAAGAGGGGGGTGCGGCAAGATCACCTGTCCCAAGCCGGATCACGAACGCAAGACGCCGGATCCATGTTTTTGTAAAAAACTTCTTTTCCTTGTCCCTTTCGGACAACGGCCACCATTTGCGTCGGCTTGAGGTTTCCCGACAAGAGTTCACTTTCGTCCCGTGCGTGAACGCGGTCGATGAACTCACGATCCCATTCGTTATCGATGCTGAAGTTCGGCCCGAAACAACGGTCGATGAACGGGGAGATCACATTAGAGAACCCCAGAAAAAGATCGAAAGAAAAACGCTCGATGAGAAGCGGCAAGATGTCTTGCGCCCGAATGCCTTCGAAGCCTTCGACGGAACAATCCCGATTGATAAAAGTCTCTTCCTGTTCGCCAGTCAATCGGTTGCAGTGATAATTTTGCGGCAATTCGCTCCAGAACGCTTTGACAATGGCGAGGGCTTCCGGCCAGCGTGAGTGTCCGTTGCGTCCGATCATGTCGGAAATAACGAACAGCCCCGCAGGCGTCAACGCTTCTTTCACGGCGTCAAACAACCCTTCCAAACGGGTGACGTGATGCAAAGACTGATTGGCCATGATCGCATCGTAGTCGTGCTGAGGGCGCCAATGGTTGAAGTCGGCCTCTTCGATGATGATGTGCCGATCAAGCCCGTTTTGTTTCGCCATCTCTTTGCAGCGCCGCAACATGGCGGGGTTCAAATCGATGCAACGGATGGAGAAATGTTCCAGCCCCAGTTGTCGCAAAGCCAAAGCAATGCGTATTTCGGTATCGCCGTTTCCCGAGCCGATGCTGGCAAACCGTACTTCTTCCCGACCGGAAGTCAAAGCGGCTTCATGCAGGTATTTGACGAAAAAAGAATCCGGGTCGTGGAAGCCGAATTCCTGAAATTTTGGCAAAAGGTATTTGTTTGACCAGTAGTGAAAAATGGGCGGAAGGTCGTGAACATTGGTAACGTCTTGATACCGCAATTTCTCGACGTATGACCGATACCAGTAATCCACGGTAGCATTGCGCAACGCCAAAGCGCTTAGGGGGCGGAAAAACCCGCGATGCCTTCTCAGGGTGCGGAATAACCAGGAGGCAACGGGTTTCATCATAAATCAGGTCGTGGCGGGTGGTAGAAACACAATCATTATGCAGGACTCCGCGCTGTCTGTACAATAACGGTTCTTGCCTTTTGGGGAACCCCATGATTCTCGTCACCGGCGGCGCCGGGTTCATCGGCTCGAATTTTGTTCTGGACTGGCTGGCGCAGTCCGCCGAACCCGTGCTCAATCTCGACTTGTTGACGTATGCCGGCAATCTCGGCAATCTGGCCGCGCTCAAGAACGACGCGCGCCATGTTTTTGTGCGCGGCGACATCGGCGACAGCGCGCTGCTCGCGCGTTTGTTGAGCGAACACCGGCCGCGCGCCATCGTCCATTTTGCGGCGGAAAGCCATGTGGATCGTTCGATTCATGGCCCGGCGGCGTTTATTCAAACCAACGTCGTCGGTACGTTCGCGTTGCTGGAAGCGACGCGCGCTTACTGGAGCGCGTTACCGAAAAACGAACAGGCGGCGTTTCGTTTTCTGCACATTTCGACCGACGAAGTTTACGGTTCGCTCGGCAACGACGATCCGGCGTTTTCGGAGACCACGCCGTATGCGCCGAACAGCCCGTATTCCGCCTCAAAGGCTTCGTCCGACCATTGGGTGCGGGCGTACCACCATACTTACGGTTTGCCGACCTTGACCACCAACTGTTCCAACAATTACGGGCCGCGACAGTTTCCGGAAAAACTCATCCCGTTGATGATCGTCAATGCGTTGGCGGGCAAACCTTTGCCGGTGTATGGCGACGGGCAAAACGTGCGCGATTGGTTGTACGTCGGCGATCACTGCGCCGCCATTCGCGTTGTGCTCGAAAAAGGCGTGGCGGGCGAAGTTTATAACATCGGCGGCAACGCCGAAATGAAAAACCTCGATGTGGTTCATACGCTGTGTCGCGTGCTGACCGCGCTGCGCCCGGGACGCGATTTCGCGTCGCAGATCACCTTCGTCAAAGACCGTCCCGGGCATGATCGCCGTTACGCCATCAACGCCGACAAAATTCGCCGCAAACTCGGCTGGCAACCTGTCGAAACTTTTGAAAGCGGCTTGACGCAAACCGTGCGCTGGTATCTCGATAACGAAACCTGGCTGACGAACATTACCAGCAAAGCGTATCAGCAATGGATTGATCTACAATACGCCCAACAGTAAGGAGAGGCGATGAATTCTACTCAGCGCGAACGTAAAGGCATCATTCTCGCCGGCGGGTCGGGAACGCGGTTGTATCCGGTGACGCAAGTCGTTTCCAAACAGCTTCTGCCGGTTTACGACAAGCCGATGATTTATTATCCGCTGTCGGTGCTGATGCTGGCCGGTATCCGCGACATTCTGGTGATCTCAACGCCGGAAGACACGCCGCGTTTTCGGCAGTTGTTGGGCGACGGCAACGCCTGGGGCTTGAATTTTTCCTACGCGGTGCAGCCGTCGCCCGACGGTTTGGCGCAGGCTTTTATTATCGGTCGAGACTTCATCGACGGCGGTTCTTCGGCGCTGGTGTTGGGCGACAATATTTTTTACGGCCACGATTTGTTCACGCAGTTGCAGCGCGCCAATGCGCAACGCGACGGCGCCACGGTGTTCACTTATCCGGTGTCCGACCCCGAGCGTTACGGCGTTGCCGAGTTCGACGCGCAGGGCAAAGTGATCAGCCTCGAAGAAAAACCGAAAGTGCCGAAGTCGCGCTACGCGGTGACGGGCTTGTACTTCTACGATGCGCGAGTGTGCGACATCGCGGCGAAATTGAAACCGTCGGCGCGCGGCGAATTGGAAATCACCGACGTCAATCGCGCTTATCTGGCGAGCGGTGATCTGCGCTGCGAATTGATGGGGCGCGGCATGGCGTGGCTCGATACCGGCACGCATGAATCGTTGCTCGAAGCCGCGCAATACATCGAAACCATTGAACGTCGGCAAGGGCTCAAAATCGCCTGCCCCGAAGAAATCGCGTACCGCCAGCGCTGGATTGACGAAGCGCAACTGCGCGCGCTGGGCAACGCGATGGCGAAAAACAGTTACGGCCAATACCTGTTGCGTCTGCTCGACGTGCCGGTATGGGGCAGCCGATAACCCTCTCAACGAAACCATCATGAATCTCATCAACACCGCTATCCCCGATGTCAAAATCCTTGAACCGCGCGTATTCTCTGACGCGCGCGGTTTTTTCTTTGAAAGCTGGAATTACAAAGCGCTGACTGATGTCGGGCTGGATTTGGATTTCGTGCAGGACAACCATTCGTGTTCGACGAAAAATGTGCTGCGCGGTTTGCACTATCAAACCGAACACGCGCAAGGAAAGCTGGTGCGCGTGATCGTCGGCGAAGTGTTCGACGTGGCCGTCGATCTGCGTCGCCGCAGTCCGACATTCGGGAAGTGGGTCGGCGAAACGCTGTCGGCGGAAAACAAGCGAATGCTGTGGATTCCGCCGGGCTTCGCGCACGGTTTCGTCGTGCGTTCCGATACCGCCGAATTTTTGTACAAGACTACCGATTACTGGCACGCCGAATACGAGCACACGTTGTTGTGGAACGACCCGGCGCTGGCCATCGACTGGGGATTGACCGAGGTGCCCGTGCTGGCGGCAAAAGACGCCGCCGGCGTTTTGCTGAAAGACGCCGAGGTTTATCCGTGAACGAGACAGAAGCTTTCACGCGCCTGCTGCTGATCGGCGGCGAAGGGCAGATCGGCAGCGCGCTGGCGCGGCTGTTGCCGCAGACATTCCCACAAGCGGCGTTAATGGTGACCACGCAAGACCGCGTCGATTTGACGCGCCCGCAAACGCTCGTGAAAGCCATCCGCGACCATGCGCCCGATCTCATCATCAACGCCGCCGCTTACACTGCCGTGGATCGCGCCGAGCAAGAGCCGGAGTTGGCGCAAAAAATCAACGGCGTGGCGCCGGGCATTCTTGCCGAAGAAGCGAAGCGTTGCGGCGCGCTGCTGATTCATTACTCCACCGATTATGTATTCGACGGCCACAAGCGCACGCCCTATGTCGAGGGCGACGCGCCGCACCCGCGCAACGAATACGGCTTGAGCAAACGCGCCGGTGAAATCGCCGTTCAACAAGCGGGCGGGCGCGCGCTGATTCTGCGAACGAGTTGGGTTTACGGCTTGACCGGCCACAATTTTTTGCTGACCATGCGGCGGCTGGCGAACGAACGCGACACCTTGCGCGTCGTCGATGACCAGATCGGCGTGCCCAACGACAGTGAAGCGTTGGCAACGACAACGGTACAACTGATCGCGCAAGGGCCAACGCGCTTGCGCGAGCGCGCCGGACTGTACCATTTATCGGCGACCGGACAAACGAGTTGGTTCGGTTTCGCGCAAGCGATTTTTGACGCCGATGCGGCTGCTTCCGCTGACGGCAAGCGCCCGCAACTGATTCCGATTACTACCGCCGAGTATCCGTTACCGGCAACGCGACCCGCGTATGGCGTGTTGTCGTCCGAACGCTTACGGCAAACTTTCGGTGTTTCATTGCCGTCGTGGCAGGAAGTGCTTCGAGCGTGTTTGGCGCGAGGGAGAAACGGTTAATTTCATTGCCATTCTGCACAGGCGGGAGTTATGGTCGTAGGGGCGCTTCGCGAAGCGGGCGGAGGTTGGTGTCTTTGTAAAAACAAGAATAATGAGGTTGAAAGGGCTGGATTCCCTGTCATTCCCGCGAAGGCGGGAACGAGCGGGAATGACGACAGAAGCAATAGGTGAGAGATGAGAGATTGCGGCATCGCTCCGCGTCTTTACTGCCACCCCCATCGCCGAATATAAATCCCTTTCGCCACTTGCGTCAGCCCCATGTACGCCAACACGATCAACGCCAGCAGCACAAAATAAAACGGCGACAGCGATTGCATCTTGAAGTAATTGGCCAGCGGCCCCATCGGCAAGAAAATTCCGATGGCGATGATGACGCTCGTCATCACCAATAGCGGAATGGCGGCACGGCTCTGGACAAAAGGAATCTTGGCGGTACGAATCATGTGCACGATGAGAGTTTGCGTCAGAAGTCCTTCGACGAACCAGCCGGATTGAAATAACGTTTGCGCGTCTTCGGTGGTGGCGTTGAAAATAAACCACATCATCGCGAAAGTGATGATGTCGAATAGCGAGCTGATTGGGCCGAAGAAAATCATGAAGCGGCCGATATCGCCGGGCTGCCAGCGCTGCGGTTGCCGCAGAAGTTCGTCATCGACGTGATCGAACGGAATTGCAATTTGCGAAATGTCGTAGAGCAGATTTTGCGTCAGCAACTGCAACGGCAGCATCGGCAGAAAAGGCAGGAAAGCGCTGGCGATCAACACCGAAAAAACGTTGCCGAAGTTGGAACTTGCCGTCATCTTGATGTACTTCAACATGTTGACGAAGGTACGACGCCCTTCGAGCACGCCTTCTTCCAGAATCATCAAACTTTTTTCCAGCAAAATGATATCCGCCGCTTCTTTGGCGATGTCCACCGCGGTATCGACGGAGATGCCGATGTCGGCAGAGCGCAACGCTGGCGCGTCGTTGATGCCATCACCCATGAAGCCGACGACGTGGCCGTTGGCTTTCAGCAAATGAACGATGCGTTCTTTGTGCATCGGCGTCAACCGCGCAAAAACGTTGTGTTCTTCCACTGTCTTCGCCAATTCGGCGTCGCTCATTTCTTCGATCTGGCTGCCGGTGATGATGCCTTGCGGTTCCAGTTCGACCTCGTTGCAAATTTTCGCCGTGACCAATTCGTTGTCGCCGGTCAGCACTTTGACCGCTATGCCGTATTTGGCCAAGGCTTCGAGCGCGGGCGCCGCCGATTCCTTCGGCGGGTCGAGGAAAGCGACGTAGCCGATCAGCACCAGTTCTTTCTCGTCGGCGACACCGTAAACTTCATGCGTCGGCGGCATTTCTTTCGCAGCCACGGCGACGACGCGCAAGCCTTCTTCGTTCAGGCCGGCGGTGACGGCGCGAATTCGATCCAGCAGTTCCGGCGTCAGCGGTTCAATCGCTTCGCCGTGTCGCACTTGCGTACAAACGGAAAGAATTTCTTCAACCGCGCCTTTGGTGATGATCTCGTGCTCTTTGTCGCGCCGCGCCACGACTACCGACATGCGACGGCGCACGAAGTCGAACGGAATTTCATCGACTTTGCGATAAGACGTTGCCACGGCAAGTTCCTGATGCACTTCGCCGTGTTCGAGCACGGCCACGTCGAGAAGGTTTTTCAGGCCGGTTTGGAAATAGCTGTTGAGGTAAGCCAGTTCCAGAACATCGTCGGATTCTTCGCCCCACACGTCGATGTGGCGCTCCAGAAAAATCTTGTCTTGCGTCAGTGTGCCGGTTTTGTCGGTGCACAGCACATTCATCGCGCCGAAGTTTTGAATGGCGTCCAGCCGCTTGACGATCACTTTCTTGCGCGAGAGAAAAACCGCGCCTTTGGCCAGCGTCGAGGTGACGATCATCGGCAACATTTCCGGCGTCAATCCGACGGCAATCGACAACGCGAAGAGCACCGCTTCCATCCAATCATGTTTGGTGAAACCGTTGATGAGCAACACGATGGGCGCCATCACCAGCATGAAGCGGATCAACAACCAACTGACTTTGTTGACGCCCGATTGAAACGATGTCGGCGCGCGCTCGGTAACGGTCACCCGACCGGCCAGCATGCCGAAGTAAGTTTGATTGCCGGTGGTCAACACGATGGCTGTCGCCGAACCCGACACCACGTTGGTGCCCATGAACACAATGTTGTCCAGTTCCAGCGGGCTGATCGTGTTGGCTTCGCGTTGTTGCGCAAATTTTTCGACCGGCATCGACTCGCCGGTCATCGCTGCTTGCGTCACGAACAAATCCTTGGCGCTCAAGAGGCGACAATCGGCGGGAATCATGTCGCCCGCCGACAGCACGATTACATCGCCGGGCACCAGCAACTGGATGGGCAACTCGATGCGCGGCGTGCGCGTGCCGCTGAGGTTATTGACGGTAACGATGCTCTCATTTTCGCCTGCTTCCAGCGGAAGGGGGCGCAACACCGTCGCGGTGTTGCTGACCATTGCCTTCAACGCATCGGCGGCCTTGTTGGATTTGGCTTCTTGCCAGAAACGCAAAAAAGTGGAGAGCACCACCATCGCGCCGATGATGATCGTCGCTTCCCGATCATCGGTGACGTAGGAAATCACCGCCAAAAGCGTCAACAGCAAATTGAACGGATTGCGGTAACAGTGCCAGATGTGCGCCCACCAGGGCAGCGGCTTCTCGTGATCGATTTCGTTCAAGCCGATGCGCTCGCGAACACTCTCGGCTTTTTCTTCGGTCAGACCGGAGAGGGTGCTGTCCAGTTGTTGCGTTAATGCTTCAACCTCTGTTTTGGCGGCGGCGACTAACGTTTGCGTCAACGCCGAGGGCGCGTCGCGTTTGATGTTGGTTTGGGTCAGCAAATCCAACAACGCCAGACGGCGAAAGTGCCGCGAAATATGGCGCGTCCGCAAAAAGCCGGCAAAGAGTTCTTTGAGAAAGCCGAGTTTCATTTTTTCCTGAGAGCCGCGAGAAATTCAAAGTCACCGGGCGGTCAGGATGAAGCAAGCGTCAAGAAAATCGCGCCGGAAGAACAGGGATCAAAATAAATCGAATGCCCACACCGCACGACGCATTCAACATATCCCATACGGGCGGGAATTATATTCCTGTTTTACCCGCCTGTCGTTCAATTTCCGGTAAAAAATTTTTGAGGAATGCCGGATTATTGCAAGGCCTGATCGGCGCGTACCGTCCAGGCCGACGGATGTTTTTCAAAACCGATGCGCGGGTAATAGTCCACCGCCAGCGGCGCGGCCAGCAGAATAATCTTGGCTTCGGGATGCAGTTGTTTTTGCAACAAGGAAATCAGCGCTTTGCCGATGCCGTGGCGCTGATACGTTTCATCGACCGCCAGATCGGAAAGATAACAACAATAAGAAAAATCGCTGAAAGCGCGGGCGACGCCGATCAACTGCCCACCGTCCCAAGCGGTGCCCAGCAAGTTGGTGTGTTCGAGCATGGCCGCGATTCGCGCGCGATCGTGCAGCGGGCGGCGTACGCCCAGCGATGTTTTCGACAACAGCGCGATGAATTGATCGACGGTGATGGTGCGGTCGATGGTGTAAAAAAAAGACATTCCTTACTCCCTGAGATGAAGTGATGAGTTGAAGGCTTGTAGCGTTATTGAAACCCCGTCTGCCGCCACGCTTCGTAAACCGCGACGGCGACGGCGTTGGAAAGATTCAGGCTGCGTACATTCTCGCGCATCGGAATGCGCAACCGCGCGGCGGTCGGGAAATCGGTGAGGATTTCGTCAGGCAAGCCTGCCGTTTCGCGGCCGAAGACGAGCACATCGTGCGCGTCGAAGCGCGATTCAAACAACGAATGCCCGCCTTTGGTGGTCAGCGCCCACCAGCGCGGCGAGGGCGTAACGTCGGCGAGCGTAGCAGTGATGGCGGCTCGGCACGTTGCCCAGTCGGCATGAACGCGCACGCGCGCGTATTCGTGATAATCGAGACCGGCGCGTCGCAACGCCCGATCTTCCAGCGCGAAACCCAGCGGCTCGACCAGATGCAGCGCCGCGCCGGTGTTGGCCGCCAGACGAATCACGTTGCCGGTGTTCGGCGGAATTTCGGGCTGAACGAGAACGATGGAGAGCATGAGATGGGGAAAATGAACGCGAAACTTTTGAAAGAACGGATTTTAGCATCAGCGCAAGGGCGCTTCGCGAAGCTAGCTCGCCCTCGCCACCACGCCGATAAAAACTTTGGCTGCCCCCGCCGCGCGCAAAACTTTGGCGGCGGCGGCGACCGTAGCGCCGGTGGTCATCACGTCGTCGATCAACAGTACACGACAGCCGGAAAGATCACGACGACACGCGAACGCATCGCGGACATTTTTGCGCCGCTCGCGCCAAGGCAGCGTCGCTTGCTTGGGGGCGTCCTTGGGGCGAAGAAGCGCGTCAATCAACAACGGCAACTTCAGCGCCGCCGCCACGGGCTGTGCCAGTTCCCGCGCCTGATTGAAGCCGCGCTCGATTTGCCGCGCTGCCGTCAGCGGCATCGCGATCACATGCGTTGGCGGTTCCTGAAAAACGGCGGACGCCAGCGCATCCACCAGCAGTTGCGCCAGCGGCGCGGCCAGCGCCAATCGGTGGCCATACTTGAAATCCTGCAACAGTTGATCGAGCGGAAACGTGTAGCGACAGGCGGCGATAGTTGCATCGAAGGGCGGCGGATGGCGCAAGCAAGCGCCGCACAACGCGCTTGTCGGCGAAGAAGCCGGCAACGGCTCGGCGCAGCGTGCACACGCTTTCTCGATGCGCGGCAGCGCTGCGTGACAGGCGCGGCACCAAGCGTGGCCGTGCGGCGCCTGTTGGCCGCACGACACACAGCGCGCCGGGAAAAAGGCGTCGAGCGCGGCGTGCCAGAAAAATTTCTGCTGCATGCTGTAGTCGAAACTGCTGTAGTTGAAAAGCGACAATCTAAAATGTTTCAGCGGCGATAAGATTGGCTCTTATTGTAAGCAGTTGCACCGCAACTTGATGTGACAAGCATCAAAGTTGCGCGTAAAATCACTTTTCTGTTGAGTCAAAAAGAATGGTTCAGGAACGGTTTATGGAGTGCCCCGTTTGCGGTCAGATCAATAAAGACGACGCCACGACATGCCTTTCGTGCGGTCGCGCGTTGCCGCCGTACATGGGCGGAGCGTCGATCGACACCACGCGCACCGACGACGAAAGCCCGATGGTGGTTGCCGGCAACATCGACTTTCCGGTGCCGCCGTCAAAGGAATCGGCTTCATCAATATCGAAACCTTCAGTGCCGCAAAGCATTGACGCGCCGCTCTCGACGCGCTTTCCGAAACCCTCGTTGCCGAAGCTGTCGATCCCGCCGTCGTCGGAGAGTGTAGATGTGCCGGTAACACCGCAATCGTTTGATGACGAAGACCCTACCCTAATCGAGCCGCCGTTATTGGACTCGTCGCTCGACTTGCCGCCGCAAGTCACGCAAGCGGGGCGTCCCGCCCATTTGATTTACGCCGGATTCTGGTATCGCTTTCTGGCGATGTTCATCGACAACCTTCTCATCGGCACGGTGCTGGGGGTGTTGTGGTTCTTTTTCGTTATGGCGCTCGCCTTTTCCACGTTCGGAGGCGGCGGCAAGGTAGCGGCCGAACCGTCGGCAGCGATGGTCGGGGTGTCGTTGGTGATTGGCCTCATCTATTTCATTGCGCCGCTGCTGTATTTCTCGCTGTGTGAAAGCTCACGCTGGCAGGCCACCCTCGGCAAAATGGCGATCGGCTTGAAAGTCACCGACACCCACGGCAACCGCCTTTCTTTCCTGCGCGCGCTGGGGCGCTATGTTGCCCACTTCGTTTCCAATGTGACGCTTTACATCGGCTTTCTCGTCAATGTGTTCACGCCCCGTCAGCAAGCGTTGCACGATCTGATTGCCGGCACGCTGGTGGTGTACAAGGAAGTGACGCCGAACGATCTGGAACTCCACCCGTCGGCGCCGGCGAGCAGTACGCAGAAAACCACGGCTCTCGTGGCTTGGGGCTTGATGATGTTGTTCCTCGTGTCTTTCATCGCGCTTTTTGCCTGGGTGGGCATGCAACTGCCGAAGCTGGGCGAAGCGCAAGGGTCGAAACGCCCCGTTTCCACAGTCGCCGCCCGCATGCACGAAGCCGAGATGCTCGGCGCCGAAGCCACGGCGGCAGCGACCAGCTATCAGGAAAATCACGACGGCCAATTGCCGCCGAGTTTGGCCGCCGCCGATTTTCATCAAACCTCACCGCAAGTGCGACGGCTGTGGATCGATTCGGAAACCGGCATCATTCATGTGGAACTGGGCTTTGCACCGCTCAGGAAAAAAACGCTGGATTTCGTTCCCGAGTTTGATGAGAGCGGCGATTTGATCTGGCGCTGTCGCAGCAGCGACATCGATCCACAGTATCTGCCGGAACATTGTCAGTAAATGGGAGCGAAACGGCGGGAACTTCTCGCCGTTTCGCCTCTCTGTTTGAACAAAGATTTCGCATCCCAAAGATTTTGCGTCTTTAACTCTGGAGGAACGCCATGCGCAACACCTTTTTTCATTCTTCTTCAACGCACGTCCACGCGCTGACCTTTTGTCTGGCGATGGGAATCACCGCGTCGGTGGCGGCGCAAACCACCGCTCCCACCGAAACCGTCAGCCGCGCCGAAGATCGCAAAGCGGTGGCGGTGACGATTTACAACGAATCGCTGGCGCTGATCCGCGAAGAGCGCGAAGTCAATCTGAACGCCGGTCGTAACCTGTTGGCCTTGCGTGAAGTGTCGGGGCAGATGAAGCCGGAGACGGCCAGCTTGCGCAGCTTGTCCGGCGCGAAGCTGGAATTGCTCGAACAAAACTTCGATTTCGATTTGCTCACGCCGCAAAAACTGCTCGACAAATACGTCGGCAAAACGGTAACGGTGGTGCGCTACAACGATACTGCCAACAAGGAAACGCGTGAGGACGCGAAAGTGCTCGCCAACAACAGCGGCGTTGTGCTGAAATACGCCGACCGGATCGAAACGGGCTTGCCTGACAACGCCCGCATCGTCTATGAGGGCGTGCCGGAAACGCTGCGCGACCGTCCCACTCTGGTGGTTGATCTCGACAGCGACAAAGGCGGCGCACAACGCGCCGAATTGTCGTACCTCACCGGCGGCCTTTCGTGGAAAGCGGATTACGTTGCTTCGCTTGCCGACGATGAAAAAACGTTGGACCTTGCCGGTTGGGTGACGCTGACCAACAAAAGCGGCGCCGCTTACGAAAACGCCAAACTGCAACTGGTCGCCGGCGATGTCAACCGCGTTCAGGAAAAGCCCGTCGCGTTCGACGCTAGGCGTGCGGAGGCAATGGCGCCAGCGGCGCCGGCGCCGATGATGCGCGAACAACTGTTTGAGTACCATCTCTATACGCTGGGGCGACCGACGACCTTGCGCGATCAGCAAACCAAGCAAGTAGCGTTGTTGTCGGCGGCGCATGTGCCGGTGAACAAGGAGTATCGGATGGAGGGCGCGGATTATTGGTACTATTCAGAAAGCAAGACACCGGAGCAGGGTGACAAGCGCAGCGTTGAGGTGTTCATCGAATTCACCAATAAAGACGGTGACCTCGGTCAGCCGTTGCCGAAAGGCACTGTGCGCGTGTACAAGAAAGACAAGGAAGGCAGGCCGCTCTTCATCGGCGAAGACAAAATCGATCACACGCCGAAGAACGAAAAGGTGCGGATGAAACTCGGCAAGGCGTTCGACGTTACCGGCAACTGGAAGCGCACCGATTTCTCGCGTATCTCCAAGCGCGTGTTCGAGCAGGAGATCACCATCGAATTGTCGAACGCCAAGGATACGCCGGTGACCGTGCGCGTCGTCGAGCCGATTCCGGGCAGTTGGACAATGTTGAAAGAAAACCATCCGCACCTCAAGTCCACCGCCAGCTCGGCGATGTGGGACGTACCGGTGCCGGCGGACGGCAAGAGCGAACTCAAATATCGGATACGCACGCAGTGGTAACAGCGCCTTCCGAAATGTCCGGCGCACTGGCCGACGAAATCGTGCCGGTGTTGCTGGAGCGGTTGTCAACGCTGAATTTGACGCCGCCGCGCCGCGCGGTTTGTTTAGGCGCTGAGAATGTGCCCGCCGCGCTGCGACGGCAGTACCCCGAAGCAACGTGGGTGAAAATAGGAGCTGGCGCCGACGCCGATCTGATTTGGGGTGCGCCCGCGACGGGCGCAACCTTCGCGCCCTATACGGCCGCGATATTTGGCGACATCAAAAACGCGCTGGCGAACGACGGCGTGTTTTTCTTCGCCACGCTGGGGCCGCAAACTTTGTTGCCGTTGCAAGCGTTGTGTTCATCGGCAACGACGCCGCACGCCTTCGCCTCTTGGCCGACGCTGGTCGATCTGGGCGATGCGCTGGTGGCCGCCGGATTGACCCGTCCTGTGCTCGACCGCGAAACCTTGACCTTCACCTACGCCACGGCAGCGGACGCGCTCGCCGAACTGGCGCGGGACGGCTGGTTCGACGCCGGCGCTTGCGCCGAAGCCGCCGCGCGCTTGCTGACCGCCGCCGACGGCGCCGTGGCCGTGCCGTTCGATGTTATCTACGGCGTCGCCTGGAATGCGTCGCCTGTGGCCTGGAAGGCGATGCGGTTTCAGCGGTAGCGTTTTTCCCCCTATAAGCCCCTTTCAAAGGGGATTTCCCTTGGTCGTTATCGCTGTCATTGGAGAACCGTCGCGTCTTCTGTTACGCTTACGCCTTTGCCGCCCCCGCGCGGCGCACTTTTTCAAGGGTTCACATGGTTACCGTCGATTCGCAAATCGTCGTGACATTTTTTATCTACATTGTCGCGATGCTGGTGCTGGGCTTCATGGGTTGGTGGCAGACCAACAATCTGTCCGATTACATTCTGGGTGGGCGGCGGTTGGGCGCGTTGGTAACGGCGTTGTCGGCGGGCGCGTCCGACATGAGCGGCTGGTTGTTGATGGGTTTGCCGGGCGCGGTTTTTCTCTCCGGCGTTTCCGAATCGTGGATTGCCATCGGGCTGATCATTGGCGCTTGGTGTAACTGGCGCTGGGTGGCCGGACGGCTGCGGGTTTTTACGGAGATGTCGGGCAACGCGCTGACGCTGCCGGATTATCTGGCCAACCGCTTCGAGGACAAAACGCACATGCTGCGTTTGTTTTCGGCGCTGGTGATTCTGGTGTTTTTCACCTTGTACTGCGCGTCGGGCGTGGTGGCTGGCGCGCGCTTGTTTGAAAACATGTTTGGCTTGTCGTATCAAACGGCGATCTGGGTTTCTGCGGCGGCAACGATTAGTTATGTGCTGATCGGCGGTTTTCTGGCAGTGAGTTGGACGGACACGGTGCAAGCGTCGCTGATGATTACCGCGTTGTTGCTGGCGCCGGTGATGGTGATTGCGGCGGGCAACGGGGTGACGCCCAGCGTCGAGTTGATTCATAGCATCAATCCGTTGTACACCGACATGCTGCGCAACCTCGACGCGATAGCCATTATCTCGCTGATGGCGTGGGGCTTGGGTTATTTCGGGCAGCCGCACATTCTGGTGCGCTTCATGGCGGCGCGCTCGCTGGCCGAGATCAAACCGGCACGGCGCATCGGCATGACGTGGATGATTTTGTGTTTGGCCGGCGCGGTGGCCGTCGGCTTTTTCGGCATCGCTTATTTTCAGCTTCATCCTGAGCAGGCAACGATGGTGAAGGGCAATCCCGAAACCGTATTCATTTCGCTGTCGCTGCTGCTGTTCAATCCGTGGATCGCCGGGATGTTGCTGGCGGCGATTCTGGCGGCGGTGATGAGCACGCTGTCGTGTCAGTTGCTGGTGTGCTCGTCGGCGTTGACCGGCGACATTTACCGCGTGTTCCTGCGGCGCAACGCCTCATCGCGCGAACTGGTCAACATCGGTCGCTTGATGGTGCTCGCTGTTGCGCTCGTCGCCATCTGGCTCGCCAGCGATCCCGACAGTCGCGTGCTGAAAATGGTGAGCTATGCGTGGGCGGGCTTCGGCGCCGCGTTCGGGCCGGTGATTCTGATTTCGCTTTTCTGGCGACGGATGACGCGCAATGGCGCGCTCGCCGGAATGCTGGTCGGCGCCATCACCGTGATCGTCTGGAAGCAGGGCGGTTACTTTGGATTGTATGAAATCGTGCCGGGCTTTATTCTGTGCGCACTCGCCATCGTTGTGTTCAGCCTGTTCGGCAAAACACCGACGGAAAGCATGAAAGCGACATTCGAGAAAGTCGAAGACGCAATGAAAAAGGCGTGATTTTCGCAGGGGCGCTTCGCAAAGCGCCCCTGTGCTTGCGCAAAATATCAGTACGGCGAGCCGCGCTCGATGAGTTCGACTTTGTAGCCGTCGGGGTCTTCGAGAAACGCGATAATCGTTTGGCCGCCCATCACCGGGCCCGCTTCGCGCACGACTTTTGCGCCGCGTTGGCGCGCGGCGTCGCAAGCGGCCTTGGCGTTGTCCACTTCAATGGCGATGTGCCCATAAGCGTTGCCGAGATCGTAACGGTCGGTGTCGTAGTTGTACGTCAGCTCCAGCACGGCCTCGACGGCTTCATCGCCGTAACCCAGATAGACCAGCGTGTATTTTTGCGCGGGGCGATCCACGGTGCGCAGAACGCGCATGCCCAGCACTTCGGTGTAAAACGCTTGCGACCGCGCCAGATCGCCGGTGCGCAGCATCGTGTGTAAAATTCGCATAGTTGCTCTCAAAAAAGACAGGTAAGCATACCCGAAAACCGCCTTGCCGGACAAAAAATGCAAACCGAAAGCATAAGGCGCATACCTGCGGTAAAATAATCAGTTCCGCAACAGATTCATGTATCATGACTGACCCCTTGCACACCACCCCGCCTCAAGAAGCGCCGCCGCCGGGAACGCCCCGGCTGCGCGAGATTCCGTACAACTACACGTCGCTGTCGGATCGTGAAATCGTCATCCGTCTGCTCGGCGCGCCGATGTGGGATATTCTCGATCAATTGCGGTTGGAACGGCGCACCGGCCGCTCGGCGCGGATGTTGTTTGAAGTGTTGGGTGATATTTGGGTGGTGTGTCGCAATCCGTATTTGCAAGACGATTTGCTCGACAATCCGAAGCGGCGGGCGATGCTGGTCGAAGCGATGCACCATCGTTTGCGCGAGATCGAAGCGCGGCGACAATCGAATCTGCCCGAAGCGCCGGAGCGTGCCGAGAAAGTGGCGCTGCTGGTGGATGCGGCGCGCGGCGCGGTGGACGATTTCGCCAACTGGTTTCCGAAGACCTACGAAATGCGACGGCGTATCGTGCGCGTGTTGTCGCGCTACACGCACAAGGACAACATCGCGTTCGACGGCTTGGCGCGCGCCGCGCACGTCACCGATGCCACCGACTGGCGCGTCGAGTATCCGATTGCCGTGCTGTATCCCGACAACGAGGAAGAAATTCGCGGTCTGGTGCACGGTTGCATCAAACTGGGGCTGACGATCATTCCGCGCAGCGGCGGCACCGGCTACACCGGCAGCGGCATTCCGCTGACGACGAACGCGGTAGTGATCAACACCGAAAAACTCGATTACTTGTCGGACGTTGAAGACGTGGTGTTGCCGGGGCATCTCGAAGCAACGCCGACGTTTGCCGTCGGCGCCGGGGCGGTCACGCGCAAAGTGATGAACGCGGCGGCGGCGGCGGGGTTGGTGTTTGCCGTCGATCCAACTTCCGCCGACGCTTCCTGTATCGGCGGCAACATCGCGATGAACGCGGGCGGCAAAAAAGCGGTATTGTGGGGAACGACGCTCGACAATCTGGCGTCGTGGCGCATGGTCACGCCCGACGCGCAATGGCTGGAAGTGATCCGCATGGATCACAACCTGAGCAAGATTCACGATGCCGAAGTGGCCATGTTTGAATTGAACTGGTACAACCCTGGCGGTAAAACGATTCAACGCAGCGAAACACTTTGCATTCCCGGCAGCGCTTTTCGCAAACCGGGGCTGGGCAAGGATGTGACCGACAAATATCTGCATGGCCTGCCTGGTGTTCAGAAAGAAGGTTGCGACGGCATCATTACTTCGGCGCGTTTCATTCTGCACACCATGCCGCCGGTCACGCAAACAGTTTGCCTCGAATTTTTCGGACTGGCGCAACATTCAACGCCGGCCATCGTCGAAATAAAACGCTATCTCGACACGAAACCGCTCGGCGTGCAACTCGCCGGGCTGGAGCACATGGACGAGCGCTACACCAAGGCGGTGAAGTACGCGACGAAAGCGGCGAATCGCAGTCGCCCGACGATGGTGTTGATCGGCGATATCGTCGGCGACGAAAATGAGAGCGTGTCGCAAGTGGCCGAAGAAGTCGTGCGCATCGCGCAGGCGCGCGGCGGCGAAGCGTTCATCGCCATCAGCGCGGAAGAGCGTCATCGCTTCTGGGTCGAGCGTTCGCGCACGGCGGCGATTTCCAAACACACCAACGCCTTCAAGCTCAACGAAGACGTGGTGATTCCGCTCGAACGGCTCGGTGATTACACTGATGGCGTCGAGCGCATCAATATCGAATACTCGCTGTACAACAAACTCAAACTGTGCGATACGCTGCTGACTTTTTTCGATGATCCGTTGCTGCCGCAGATTTTCAGCGACCGCACCGAATTGAAGCCGCCTGAAGCGCTGCTCGAAGAAAAACTCGGCGAAGCGCGTTTGCTGGTCAAACAAGTGCGCGACCGCTGGCAGGACTTGTCCGACCGGCTGGACGAAACTTTCCGCGCCTTGCAGGACCATTCCGAAATCGCTTCGTGGAAAAAGGAACTGCGCAATCCCTTGCAAGACCTTTTTTCGGGATTGATGCTGGCGCCGCTGACCGCGCGCTGCAAAGAGATACACGCGAAAGTGTTGCGCAGCCGCGTTTTCATCGCGTTGCACATGCACGCGGGCGATGGCAACGTGCACACCAACATCCCCGTCAATTCCGACGATTACGAAATGCTGCAACAGGGCTACGCCGCCGTCGCGCGCATCATCGCGCTGGCCAAAGCGCTGGGCGGCGTGATTTCCGGCGAGCACGGCATCGGCATCACCAAGCTCGAATTCATGAGCGACGAAGCGCTGAAACCGTTTGCCGATTACAAAGCGCGGATCGATCCGAACGGTCGCTTCAATGCCGGCAAGTTGTTGCGCTCTGACGATCTTCCCGCCGATTTGTCCAACGCTTACACGCCGAGCTTCTCGCTGATCGGTCACGAAAGTTTGATCCTTGAACAAAGCGACGTTGGCACCATCGCTCGCGCCATCAAGGATTGTTTGCGTTGCGGCAAATGCAAGCCCGTGTGCTCGACTCATGTGCCGCGCGCCAATCTTCTTTACTCGCCGCGCAACAAAATTTTGGGCGTATCGCTGCTGATTGAAGCGTTTCTCTACGAAGAACAAACGCGGCGCGGCGTTTCGTTGCGTCACTTCGACGAGACATGGGACGTGGCGACACACTGTACCACTTGCCACAAATGCTTGAACCCCTGCCCAGTGGACATCGACTTCGGCAACGTCTCGATCGCCATGCGCAACTTCCTGCGTCGCGAAAAGAAAAAACCGTTCAATCCAGGTTCGGCGCTGGGAATGATGTTCCTCAATTTTTACAAACCGCTGGCGATCAAGACCTTCAAGTTTTTCGTAATCGATCTGGGCTATCGGTTGCAACGCACCGCCAACCTGCTGGCGCGTCGCGCCGGTTTGCCGCAACGACAAACCAGCCGTCCGCCGGCAACTGTCGGCAGACCGCCGCTCAAAGAGCAAGTCATTCACTTCATCAACAAACCAATGCCCGGCCGTGTGCCGCTGCGCACGTCGCGCGCCAAGCTCGGTATTGAAGATCACACTGTCGTGCCGATCCTCCGCGATCCGCGTCGCGCCAACGGTGAAACGGAAACCGTGTTTTATTTTCCCGGCTGCGGCTCCGAGCGTTTGTTCTCGCAAACCGCGCTGGCGACGCAAGCGATGCTCTACGATCTCGGCGTCTCCTGCGTGCTGCCGCCCGGTTATTTGTGTTGCGGCTATCCGCAAATCGCTTCCGGCGACGAAGACAAAGGGCAGGCGATGGTCACGCGCAACCGCGTCCTCTTTCACCGGATGGCGACGACGCTGAACTACCTCGACATCAAAACCGTGCTGGTGTCGTGCGGCACTTGTCTGCACGAATTGCAACACTATCACTTCGATCAGATTTTTCCGGGCAGCCGCATTCTCGATATTCACGAATACCTGTACGAAAAAGGCGTACGACTCGAAGGCGTCGAAGACACGCGCTACATTTTTCACGACCCCTGCCATTCGCCGATGAAAGCGTACAAACCGATGAACGTCGTGCGCGGACTGGTGGGCGACGGCGTGATTTTGAACGATCGCTGCTGCGGCGAATCGGGAACGCTGGCAGTCACGCGCCCCGAAGTCTCCACGCAAGTGCGCTTCCGCAAGGAAGAAGAATTGCGCAAAGACGCGGCAAAAGTGCGCTTCGATGACTTTGAAGGATGGGTCAAAGTATTGACCTCGTGCCCGTCCTGCTTGCAAGGCTTGTCGCGCTACAACCGCGACGCGAAAACCAAAGCCGACTACATCGTCGTCGAGCTGGCGCGCCATTTGCTCGGCGAACAATGGATGCGCGACTACGTGAAAAAAGTCACGAAAGACGGAATCGAAAAGGTCTTGTTGTAAACAGTTTGACGGGCATTAGCAGGTGTAGGGTGGGCACGTTGCTTCGCTCCTCGCCCACCCTATATTTCCTGTTTCTGTTTGAACTCAGGCAAAGGGGCTAAAATGATTTTATTGCAGCCGCTGATCCAAACGTATTTTTCGTTGATTTTTGCGACGGTGATCGGAACCTGAGAGGAGCGCAACAGTTGTATAAATACGACTAGTAAGTTCATTAGCACAATAAACAAATCCAATTTTGGGTATTTAAAAACAATGAGCACGATCCATATCACGAGAAACACAACCCAAACCCCTCTGTCAATTTGCCAGTACCACCGATGCTTGGCGCAGAGCGGGATATGAGCTGAGAAGTGGGGCGGGAAAAATATTATGGCAGCTACATTTACTACGGCAGTCAGTACCATCGCCAAAACAAATGAAAGAGCCAAGCCCCCTACTACAACCAATACCATGTCAATTTCTCGGCTGTGCAACCATAACGCAAATGCGAAAAATGATATTGCAAGCGAAGGAAGAAACACGGTCTTTCCAAACTTGACGAACGGATCTCGAACATCCCAACTCAACCGATAACGCCGTGTGGGGGAGACCGTCGGAGCGCCGCATCGCGCGCAAAAATTCTGCGGGAAATCGCCATCCCGCCACAACACCAACAAGTCGCCATCGCGCCAGGCATTTTGCGCGGCGCCGAAACCCCGCGCGCGCATCAAACCGAAATCGCTTTGAGGAGCGACGTTTCCCGGTTCAGCGGCCTTGTTGAACCAGTGAGCAGCTTGTTCATGATCTTGCGCAACGCCGCGACCTTCCGCGTACATCAGGCCGAGGTTGGTTTGAGCGTAAGCGTTGCCTTGTTCGGCGGCCTTGCAGTACCACTCAACCGCTTCGGCGTCGTCTTGTTCAACGCCCAGCCCTTCCGCGAGCATGAAGCCGAAATTGTTTTGTGCATTGGCATTTTTCTGTTCGGCAGCTTGGCGAAACCAATCGGCGGCCTCCGTGTTATCGGAGACAACGCCCACACCTCTCGCGCAGGCCAAACCGAGGCTGTTCTGTGCGTCGGCGTTTCCTTGCTCGGCGGCCTTGCGATACCAGACAACCGCCTGCGCATCATCTTGTGCAACGCCGCGGCCATCCTGATACATCCGGCCAAGATTGTTTTGAGCGTCGGCGTTTCCTTGTTTGGCGGCTTTGCGATACCAGACGACAGCTTCCGCGTCGTCTTGCTCCACGCCCCAACCTTCCGCGTAGATCACACCGAGTTCGTTTTGAGCGATGTCGTCGCCTTGCTCGGCGGCCTCGCGGTAGCGCGTCATATTCTGCAAGCCGAATTCTACGGCACGCTCGCCCAAGAAGGGGCTAATGGACTCGTTGCTCATGATTTACTCATGTCGGAAGTATTCTATGCTTTTTACTATTTTATACCGACTTTTTACTTGTTGGGAATAAAAGCAAAGGCGGCAAAGCGTAGGGTGGGCAAAAGTAAGGAATGCGCCACGTCCCCTTTCATTTGGTGGGCACGGCGCTTACCACCCTACATCTGTTTTCACAAATGCGCCCTCAGCGCATCATCACCGTATACACCAGCGTCAAGGCGAGCGCGGCGATGAACAGCCACGCCAGCCCGCCGAGCAGGAGCGGTTTCAAGCCCTTTGCTTTCAATTTGCGGATGTCGGTTTCCAATCCCATCGCTGCCGTTGCCATCGCCAGAAGGAAGGGCGTTGCATAGGTGATGAGCGGCGATTTCACCGGCGCGGGAATGGCGACGAAGCTGTTGACAACGACCATCGCGAGAAAGCCGAAGACGAACCAGGGCACCGGCGCTGAGGCGCGATTGCTGTCGGTGTTTCCGCGCGAGCGCAGAAAGCCAAGGCAAAGCACAAGCGGCGCGAGAAGCGCAACGCGGGTGAGTTTGGAGATCAGCGCGAATTCGGCAGAAACCGGCCCGTTTTGTACGGAAGTCGCAACCACTTGCGCGACTTCGTGAATCGAGCTGCCCGACCACAAGCCGAAGCCGCGCGCGTCCAGATGCAGGAGCGGCGGCAAGAGCGGGTAGAGAAACATGGCGATGGTGCCATAGACGGTGACGCAGGCGACGCCGTAAGCGACATCTTCTTCCGAACCTTGCGTCACGGTGTTGGTGGCAACCACCGCTGCCGCACCGCACACCGCCGTGCCGGCGCCGACGAGTTCGGCGAGTTTGCGCTCGACGCCCATCCATCGTCCTACCCACACGGTGAAAACGAAAGTGGCCGCCAGCGTAAATGAGACGGCCAGAAAACCTTGAACGCCGACCGACGCGATGTCGGTGATCGTCAGTTGCAAGCCGTAAAGAATGATGGCAAAGCGCAGAATAAAGCGCATCGAAAACTTCACGCCGGGGATGCAGACTATCGGCGTCTTCACGAGGTTGTGAAACGCGATGCCGATGATGATCGCCAGAATCAGCGAGCTGAAAGTTGCCACGCCGGGGATGTAGCGCAACAGCGTGGCAATCACTGCAATCGCAAAAGTCAATGCGATGCCAGGCAATGGCCACATCCAGTGCGGCCAGTGGTGAAGGCTGCTGTGCGTTACCGCCGCGAGGGTGGCAACTTTATTTTCGTTGCCTGAATCTTCGTTATCTGACTCAGGCGTAGAGGGTGGATTAGCGTCCGCCAAAACGACCCCGACAACCGTTGCTTACCCAGACATCGCCGTTGCGCGCCACGCCCCAGCTCTTGCCTTCAACGCAAGCAGCGCCGGACACTTGTTCAAGCAGACGCGGGCGACCCTGACGCGAATCCCAGCGGCAGGAGACGGTGCGATAGTCTTCGCTGGCGCAGAGGATGCTGCCGCTCCAACCTTTGCCGCTCCAGGCGCCGCCGATGGCAGAGAATTCGGCGCGACAGCCGCGATCCACCCACACGCGATTTTTCTTCACGCCCCAGGAACGGTTTTCGACGCAGGACGAATTGGATAATTGACGCGACAGCGCGATACGGGCGCGATCCGGAATGCGACATTCGCGGTAGCGGCCGTTGTCGCTCTCACAGCGCACGATGACTTGCGGCGGCCCGCCACGCGGTTGCGCCTGCGCCAATGTCGGCACGACGGCAGCGATGGTGGCGGCACTTAATAACAAAGCAGCAGACAAATAACGCATGATTGAAATCCCTTGTTGAATGTTGAACGGAGCGATTTTCTCAAAAGCTCCGTTGCCATGTTACACCCACTGTTGCGCAGTTGTACACGACGACGGTGAATCGAAAGTAAAGCATGTGTAACGAAGAGCGACGACGTGGTGAAATTTTTGTTTGAAACAGTTTTGAGACAATTTTTATTTGCATTTAAGCCTTCTTCTCTCTTTCCCTTTGTGGAAGAAGGGTAGAGAGAGAGGGGGCGCATACCAACTTGAATCAAAAGCGCTCCTACGTTGAGACTTCATTCGGCGCACTGTTCAACGTGACGGTGACCACCGCGCCGAGCGCATCATCGCGCGGCGAAAGGCGCGCATTGCCGCCGTGAAACTCGGCGATCAGTCGAACGATGTAAAGTCCCAAGCCGAGGTGCGGGGTATCGCTGCGCTTGCCCGGACGGACGGACACCATCGGCTCGAACAGCGCGGCGTTGTCGCCTTCGGGCGGCAGCGGCCCTTCGTTGACGACGCGCAGCACAACGCTTTTGCCGGAAGTTTGCAGATTGATATCGACAGCGGTATCAGGAACGGCGAATTCGTGCGCGTTGGCCACCAGTTTGTCGAGCATTTGCACGATCAAGTCGGGCGCCACGAAACGACGGCACGGTTCATCGGGAACGCGCAGTGAAAAACGGCGGTCGGGATACGCCAGCGTGTAGCCCTCGACGCTGCTTTTGAGCAGCGCGCAAAGATCGACTTCGGCGCGCTCGGCGTCAACGATGCTTTGATCGAGGCGCGAGGCTTCGCTCATTCGCGCCAGAATGTGCGACAACCGCGTCAACCCACCTTGCGCGCGTTCGAGATAAGTGCGACGTTCGTCGTCGGAGAGCGGCTCGCGCAGATTTTCGAGCGAGCTGCGAACGACGGCAATCGGGGTGCGCAGTTCATGCGACAAGCGACTGGCGATTTGTTCGCGATAGACGGCGGCTTCTTCGAGACGACCGAGCACATCTGAAAAACTGCGCGACAAATCGCCGATCTCGTCACCGGCGTCGGCGCTGGCGGCGATAGCGTGAGCGCGGCCGCGCGCATCGACGGCGTGTTCGATTTCGTTGCGCAAACGGCGAATGCGTGCCGACAAGCGCGAGGCGTAAGCGATCAACACGGCGGCGATCAGCAACACCGCTGCCAGCAACAACGAGAACAAGCGCTCGAACGCCTGATTGCGCGCAGCGAGAATGCCGTTGGTGGTTTCTTCGACAATCACGGCGCCGGCAACGCGGTCGCCGCTCCAGATCGGCGTGGTGGCGACGGTGACGGTAGCGGCGCGATCCGTGGTCGGGCGTTGACCCAGCATCGGAATGCCGGAGAGCGCGCCTTCGACTTCACGCGCCGACGCCAGCGCTTGCGTTCCCGGTTCGTCAACGAAATCTTCGGTCGGTTGATCGATCAAGCGCGTGTAAATCGGTTCCACCAGAAGAGCGCGCAGCCACGGCCAGGGATCGCTCCAGCTAAACGGTTGCGGCGGGCGCTCGTCGATCAGCCGATGCAAAGAGCCGAGTCGCGCCAGTACGCGCAAGTCACGATCGACGACCCACAGTCGCACGTTGTTGGGCACCAGCGGCGTCAACGCAGTTTCGAGTTGCTGTTGCAAGTTGGCCGGTAATGGTGTTGTCGGCGTTGGCGACAACGACAAGGGCGCGACGACCAGCGGTTGCGTCGGCAAACGCGGCGGCGTGTCAGGTGGAGCTTCTTCGGGCGACGGCGCATTCGGAAAATCGGCGGCATCGGCTTCGCGTTGCGCTTGCGGCAGAGAGACGGCGCTGTCGGCGCGGAAAACATCGGGGCGTTCGTACAACGCGGTTGCTACCGCTTTGGCGGTGACGCGCAAAGTTCGCTCTTGACCACTCTTGAGAAAAAGATCGACTTCGCGCAGATATTCGTAGCCGAGCCAGGGAAGCACCAGCAACACCGCCAGCGCCAGCAGCAGTTGCAGCCGAATGCCGAAGCGCCGGATACCGAAGCGGCGACGGCGAGGCGAAGGCGATAAAGTCGCGGGTGTTTTCATGTTTCCTGTGGGTTCCAGCGATAACCCATGCCATAGACGGTGACGATGTGATCGAAAGCCGGATCGATGGCGGCGAATTTGCGGCGAATGCGTTTGATGTGCGAGGTGATCGTCGCTTCGTCAACGTAGATGCGCGCGTCTTTCATCAGGCTTTCCCGGTCTTTGACGTGACCCGGATGACGCGCCAGCGTGTGCACCATCCAGAACTCGGTAACGGTGAGCGGCACCGGCGTTTCCTGCCAGTGTGCCGACAGCCGCGGCAAATCGAGACGCAAGGCGCCGCGCACCAGCACATCGTCGGCTTCCGGCGGCGACGCGGCCAGATCGCTGCGTCGAAACAGCGTGGCGATGCGAGCGGTCAAGTGCGGCAGACTGACATCCTTGGTAACGTAATCGTCGGCGCCCATGCGCAAGCCCGCCACGATGTCGAAATCGCTGTCGCGCGCCGAAAGAAAAATGATTGGCAATCGCTCCGAGCGCGCTCGCAGTTCGCGGCACAGCGTGAAGCCGCCATCGACTTCATCGCCCAGGCTGATGTCGATCAACGCCAGATCGGGCAGGCGGGCGGCGAAGGCGGCGAGCGCGTCGGCGCGGTTGGCGTAAGTGGATACTTTGTAACCCTGCCGACGCAGCGCTTCGGCGCAGTTGTCGCGCAGCGCCGGTTCGTCTTCGATCAGGGCGATGTGGCGGCTCATGGCATTCTCCAAAGAAGCAATGACTGCACTATAGCCGAAGCGGCGGGCGACGGGCGCGATTTTCGCGTATTGCCATCACTTTGCCATGATTGATCAGCGTTTTGGCAGCAACGGCGACCGAAACGGTCAGGGTTGACAGGTGTAATGGCGCCATCGAAACATTTTCTTTTGGAGAATTTCATGTCAGCCACTTTCCACGCTCCCGCACCCGCTTCCCCCGAACGCTTTCCGGTGATGGGGAGGAGCGGTGTGCGCACCCTGCTGCGCTTCGTCGGTGCGGCGCTGATGACCGGCCTGCTCTCCAGTCTGGTGCTGATGGCGGCGATCCTGTTTCTGGTCGGTAGCGCATCGTCTTGAATGGTGAGGACATGGACAACATTCCCATGGACGGCGACGACCTTTTTCTGGCGATTCTGCATTCGGAAGAAGAACGCAGCATGTCATCCGCCGTGGCGAAAGCAGCGCTGGTGGCGGAAAAATGGCTGACGGCCCAAAGCGGTTCGTTGAGCGCGCGGGCGAGAGAAATTTTACGAACTCTTCCAGCGGAAACGCTTACCAACAAAATGCGGTTTCATCATGAATGAGTGGTTGTTGCTTCCTGCCGAGTGCTTTCGGCTGGCTCCTGCCGCATCCGGCCCGTCAACGAAAGAGGAGAAGTCGGGCAAACGACGGGTCGGATGCTTTTTCAGAAAAGCGCTGTTAATATTCCGCCTTCGGCAGGAAAGGAAGCTTTATGATTCGCAGTATGATGAAATCCAAAATTCATGGCGCGCGGGTGACCGACGCCAATTTGAATTATTTTGGAAGTATCACCATTGATGGGCATTTGATGGCGTTGGCGGATATTCTGCCGCACGAGAAGGTTCAGATCGTCAATAAAAACAACGGCGCGCGGTTTGAAACTTACACCATTGAGGGAGAAGCGCATTCGGGTGTCGTGTGTTTGAACGGCGCGGCGGCAAGGCTCGTGCAAGCGGGGGATGAGATCATCGTGATTTCTTACGCGGACATGACAACGGCGGAAGCGACCTCTCACCGGCCGCGCGTGATTTTTGTGGATGCATCCAACAAGCCGAAGGAACAAGCGTAGGGGTCTATAAACCAAACCCCTTTTGAAAAGAGATGCCCGCGAAAGTGGGTGGGGGGTTGTGTTGTTGTAGAGGTGGTTCGCAAACCGCCCTTACGGCATACGGCCTTATTCGCCGGCTTTTCCGCCAACCGCGTTGCACAATGGCTGCAACGCAAGTGGCGGCGTCAGCGACGGCGAAGCGTCGAGTTTTCGCAGCAATCGCGTGATGCTGTCGCGCTCTGCTTTGGCGACGCCGAAGTGAACGAGGGCGTCGCCGCGAAAGACGGCGAGGGTCGGGAAGTCGTCGAGATCGAGCGCGCCGATGAGCGCTTCGTCGTCTTCGATGTCGAGGTAAGCGAATAAAATTTCCGGTTGTTGCTGCGCCAGCGCGCGGTACTCTGTTTTGAAATCGCGGCAGACGGCGCACCACTCGGCGCACAGGCAAACGACAAGCGTCGAGGAAGCCGATGAGCGCCGCCGCGCTTGCAGCGCTGCCCACTGTGCCGCCAGATAAACCGGCGCATATTCCAATGTTTCGCTATCCCGATGCTTCACGATGCTTGTTCGTTGACGACGCGAACGTGGCACATCTTCATTACGCACAAGCTGGCGCGTTGATCTTCGTCCGTTACGCCGGCGGTGCAGGCGGCATCGACGATGATCGTCGCTTCCGGCAAGTGTGCCTTAATCAGCAGCGCGTTCGAGATGACGCAGATGGAGGAAACCAGCCCGACCAATTCAATCTCGTCGAATTTTTTTTGACGAAGGTATTGCGCCAGTTCCAGACTGCCGAAACTGCCTTTGTTGAAGATCGGACACGAAGGAAGATCGACCGCCGCCGCGACGGCTTCGGCGATTTGCCAGCCCGCCGTGCCTTCAATACAGTGCGGCACGGGCAGGTTTTTCCCCTCTTGCGTTTGCAGATAATTCGGTTGGTGAGTATCGCGTGTGAAAAGAATGGCGCCATCGCGGTGCGCTTTGATTTTTTCGACGACGCGGGGCACGATGGCTTGTGCTTGCAGTGAACCCAGCGCGCCGTCGATGAAATCGTTCTGCATGTCGATGACGATCAAAGCTTTGTTCATGGTCACTTTCCTTGCTTCCGTTGATTCGAATCGCCGCGCTGGTGATTAAAGGGCGTTTGCGTCCGGCAAGTGCAGCGCTTTCCGCAAGCGCCGCGCCGTGTGCAAGGCTTCGTCCAGCGTTGCGGCGCAGATAGTGATGTGTCCCATTTTGCGGCCGCGCCGCGCTTCTTTCTTTCCGTACAAATGCAGGTGCGCGTTGCTGTCGGCCAGCAACGCATTCCAATCCGGTTCGCGCGGCGTGGTGGAATTGCTTTCGGGAAACCACAGATCGCCGAGCAGGTTCAGCATCACCGCCGGCGTTTTCTGCGAAGGGTCGCCGAGCGGCAAGTCGGCGATGATGCGCGCCTGTTGTTCAAATTGCGAGGTGACGCACGACTCGATGGTGTGATGGCCGGAGTTGTGCGGGCGCGGCGCCATCTCGTTCAGGAAAAGATTGTCCTGAGTGTCGATGAAGAACTCGATACACAACACGCCGCGATAACCCATGCCTTCGACGACGCGGCGCGCATAATCGCAAGCGCTCTGCGCGATAGCTTTGCTGATGCGGGCGGGTACGATGGTCACGTCGAGAATTCCGTCGCGGTGAATGTTTTCGGCAATCGGCCACACGGCGATGTTGCCTTGTGCATCGCGGGCGATCAGCACCGAAATTTCGCGCGCCAGCTTCAGTTGTTTTTCCAGCACGCAGAGAACATTGCCGAGTTGCCGGAAGGCGTCGCCCAATTGCTCGAATGTGGCGACGGCGCATTGCCCTTTACCGTCGTAGCCGAGCCGCGCGGTTTTGAGGCGACCCGGGAATAAAGCCTTCGGAATCGACGACAAAAGATCGTTGCCGTCGCGCAACGTGACGAAAGGCGCGACCGGCAGGGCGCAACGCGCGAAAAACATTTTTTCCTGAATGCGGTTTTGAGCGATGCTAACGCTGTCAGCGGCAGGGCGCATCGGCATGTGCGCCGCCAGATACGCCAGCGCCATATAAGGCACGTTCTCGAATTCGATGGTGGCGGCCTGCGCCAGTTCGCTGATCGCTTGCAGGGCGTCGTCGTCTTGATACGAGGTCGTCCACAGCTTGTCGGCGACGGCGGCAATCGGCGCGGCGGGATCGGGATCGATTGCGGCGACGCGGTAACCCAGGCGCTGGGCGGCCTGACAAAACATCAACCCCAACTGGCCGCCGCCCAGAACCGCCAGCCAACTGCCGGGCGGCAGCGGCGCAACCGGCGAAAGAGTCGCTTCGGCGTCGATTTCCTCGCCAAAAGCAGGCTCGCAGAAGCCCTCGTCGGCAGGCGGGGCGGGAAAAGAAGGCGAAGAAGACGGCGTGGTTGTCATGGTTTTGGGTCAAATCAGCGGCTTTTCGGAGAAAGATTATTTTACCCGTTGCGACGTGAAAACTGGCGATAAGGAGGTTTTTGTGTCGGAAGTTTGCATTTCAGACAATGGCATGCTATTAAGGGCAACTGAGGGAAACGGAATGCAGCGACAAAGTTTTTTTTCAGTGAAAATCACGCAGAGACTGGCGGCAAAGCTGGGTGCGGCGGCGTTGGCGTGGGGTTTGATGACAACCGCGGTGGCGGCGACCTCGTCGTCCGCCAAGCCGACGCTGGTCGGCGATGCCGCGATTATGGCCGCCAAAGCCGCCTATGAGGCGCGCGATCTGCCGGCGTTTGACCGTCTCAATCCGACCGGCCACATTCTGGCGCCGTATGTCGATTACTGGTGGCTTCGCGTCGCACTCGAAAAAACGCCGCCGCGCCAACTCGATAACGAGGTTCATACCTTTCTTCAGCAAGCCGCCGGAACACCGCTGGCGCCGTTGTTGCAACGCGCTTGGCTGAAGGCGCTGGGAAAAGCGGAGGACTGGAATTACTTTGCGATCGACTATCCGCCGGCGGAGGAAGACGCCGAGTTGATCTGTTACGGCATTCAGTACCGCTATCAGCGTGACGGCGACGGTGCGCTCGAAGCGGGGAAAGCGTTGTGGCTGACCGGCAAGTCCTTGCCGGATTCCTGCAAGCCGGTGTTCGAGGCGATGCGGGCCAAAGGCGTATTGACCGACGACGATGTGCGCGCGCGTTATCTGTTGGCGGTGCAAGCGGCGAACGTGCCGCTGGTGCGGGCGCTGTGGCAGCGGTTGCCTGCGGCGCAGCGCGCCGATGAGCGCACTTTCGCGCAAGCCGAGCGGCAGTCATTGAAATACTTGAACAGCAGGCCGACGCCCAAGCAGAAAGGCGCGCGCGAATTGTTGTACTACGCGCTGGAGCGGGCGGCGCGGCAGGATGTCGAACAAGCGCGCCGCGCCTGGATGGCGATCCGCGATCAATGGCCGAAGGAAGATCAGGAATACGGCAACGTGCGATTGGCGTATCAAGCGGCGCGCAGTTTGCACCCCGACGCCAACCGTTTCTTCGCCGAAGCGGGCAACGCGACATTGAGCGAAACGCAACTGCCGTGGCGGATACGGGCGGCGTTGTGGGCGGGCGATTACGAAGCGGCGTTGACGACGATGGCGGCGTTGCCCGCCGCCAGTCGCGACGACGAGATGTGGCGCTACTGGCGCGCGCGTTGCTTGGAACAACGCAAAGACGAAGAAGCGTTGCGGCAAGCGCGAACGCTGTACCGGCAACTGGCAGGGCAACCGACGTATTACGGTTTTCTGGCGCGCGAACGTTTGCCTGCCGATTCGGCGCCGCCGTGGGCGGTGCCGACCGCGCCGGGGTGGCCGGAGACAGCGAACGATTTTTTGAAGCGCGACGCAGTGCAGCGAATCGTCAAACTTCAGGCGCTCGACATGCGTCCTGAAATGTTGATCGAGTGGCGGGCGCTGGCGCGTCAGCTCGACGATTCGGAGTTGCGGGTGGCGGCGGTGGCGATGGCGCAGCAAGGCATGTTCGACCGTTCGATTGCCGCCGCCGAACGAATGACGGCGCCGATGGAATTGGCGTTGCGTTATCCGCGCCCGTTTCCCGAGGCGTTTCAGCGCGCCAGCACGGCGCGCGGCGTGGACGAGAGTTGGCTTTACGCGGTGGCGCGACAGGAATCGCGCTTTGTTCCCGACATTGTGTCGAGCGCCGGCGCCATTGGCTTGATGCAACTGATGCCGCGCACGGCGCGCTGGGTGGCGAAGAAAACAGGGACAACCGATTATCGTCTCGATTTACTCGAAAACGCCGATGTCAATGCCGACTTCGGCGCGTTCTATCTCAAACATTGTCTCGACGAGTTGGATGGTTCGCTGGTGCTGGCGGCGGTGGCGTACAACGCCGGGCCGAACCGGGCGCGTTCCTGGCGCGCGAAAGCGGCAGCGAAAGGCGGAGCGGCGAAAGAAGGCGATATCTGGGTCGAATCCATCCCATTCGATGAAACACGCGATTATGTCAAGAAAGTGCTGACCAACACCAAAATTTATGCGCAGGAACGCGAGCAAGCATTTTCGTTGCTGGACACGCTGGCGTGGGTTCACTCGCCGCCGAAACAAGCGATCACGAAAGAGCGCACCGATGAGGACGACGATCCCGATGGTCGACCGGCGGAGGACAGCGCGCCATGAGGTCAATCGTTACTGTGCTGGGCGGCAGCGGCTACATCGGACGAACGCTGGTGGCGCGGTTGGCGCGCGCCGGATACACCGTGCGTTTACTCACCCGTTCGCGCGAGCGCACGAAATCGTTGTGGGTGTTGCCGGGGATCGATGTGCGCGAGGCCAATGTTTACGACGCTTCGCAACTGACGGCGGCAATAGAAGGCAGCGACGCCGTCATCAACCTGGTCGGCATCATCCGCGAAACGCGAGGGCAAACGTTTGCGCGCGCCCACGCTTTGTTGCCGAAAATGGTGGTCGCGGCGTGTTCGGCAACGGGGGTGGAACGGTTGCTGCACATGAGCGCGTTGAATGCCAGTGCTTCCGCGCCGAGCGAATACCTGCGCAGCAAGAGAGTGGGCGAAGCGGCGGTACGCACCTCGAAACTGCGTTGGACGATTTTTCGGCCGAGCATTGTTTTCGGGCAGGACGACGAATTTCTCAACACTTTCGCGCGCGTGTTGCGGCAAGCGCCGTTGTTGGTGGTGCCGTCGGTGCAAACCCGTTTTCAGCCGGTTTATGTCGGCGATGTCGCGGCGGCGTTTTGTCGCGCCTTGCCTCTTTTCCCGACGGTTGGCAAAATATTTCCGTTGGGCGGGCCGCGCGTCTATCGTCTCGACGAAATGCTGCGTTGGCTCGGAAAAACGATAGGGGCGCCGCGCCCGATTCTTTCGACGCCCGCGTCGTTGGCGCCGCTGCAAGCGTGGCTGCTCGAACATTTGCCGGGGCACTTGATGACGCGCGATCAACTGCGCTCGTTGCAGAAAGACAGCGTTTGCCCCGATGAGAAAGCGTCGGCGTTGCGGGTGCTGCGGATTGTGCCGACAGCACTGGAGGAAGTTGCGCCAAGTTGGTTGAAGGCTTGATGGCGAACGATGATGACTGATCCTGCCGCTCACTTTGTTGACGATCCGATTCTGGCGCGCTTGCCGGTCGGCGCGCGTGTCTATGAAGTCGGCGGCGCGGTGCGTGATGCGTTGTTGGGCTGGCCAGTGGCGGATCGTGATTACGTCGTGGTCGGGGCGACGCCGGAAGCGATGCTGGCCGCAGGTTTTCGACCGGTCGGGCGCGACTTTCCGGTCTTCCTGCATCCGCAAACGCAGGAAGAATACGCGCTGGCGCGCGCCGAAAAAAAATCCGGACGCGGCTATCACGGCTTCACGTTTTACACCGATCCGACAGTGACGCTCGAAGACGATCTTCGTCGTCGCGACCTGACCATCAACGCGATGGCGCGCGCGGCAGACGGAACGTTGATTGATCCCTACGGCGGCGAGCGCGATTTACGAACGGGCGTGTTGCGACACGTATCGTCGGCGTTCGTCGAAGACCCGTTGCGGGTGTTGCGAGTGGCGCGCTTTGCGGCGCGCTTTGATTTCATCGTCGCCGACGAAACCGTGGCGTTGATGCAACGCATCGCCGATAGCGGCGAATTGGCGACGCTGGCGGCGGAACGGTTGTGGCAAGAAACGGCGCGAGCGCTGATGACGAAAAAGCCGTCGCGTTTTTTGCAAGTGTTGCGCTCTTGCGGCGCGCTGGAGAAAATCATGCCGGAAGTCGCGGCGCTCTACGGCGTGCCGCAAAATCCCGAACACCATCCCGAAATCGACGCCGGTTTTCACATCGAACAAGCGCTCGACTTCGCCGCCTCGCGCCACGACGTGTTGCCGGTGCGCTATGCGTTGCTGTGCCACGATCTGGGCAAAGGCGCGACGCCGTCGTCGCAATGGCCGAGCCATCGCGGTCATGAAACGCGCGGCGTGCCGTTGGCGCAAGCGTTGTCGGCGCGATTGAAAGTGCCGACCGATTGCGGCGACGCGGCGCAACTGGTGACGCAGTGGCACGGCGAAGCGTTGCGCGCGAACGAGGCGAATGAAAAAACGCCAATGCAGAATAACGAAGCGTTATTGACGTTGCTGATGGCGACGGATGTGTTGCGTCGCCCTTGGCGATTGCGCTGGTTGATCGACGCGATGACCGTTGACATTGGCGCCAAAGATTGGATACGGGGAAACAGCGCCGACAAAATTTTGCCGTCGGCGGTTTTTCTCGAAGGCGCGGCACAGGCGCTGCTGACAGTTGATGCAGCAGCGATTGCGCACAACCACGCCGACACCCCATCCGCGATTCCGGCGGCGCTTCACGCAGCGCGAATCAAGGCGCTTGCGGCGTTCAGGAATCAGGCTTCAACAGGAATCATGAACTCGTAGGGGCGGGGTGGTCGCGTTGGGGTACCGCCAACCTATTCGCTCGCCATCGTTTCCATTCGCGGCGCGACGATGCGCAAATAGTCCTTTGTCGCCATCACCACGGAGCGCTCGCGCAAACCAGCGTTGAATGAAATTTCGTCGTATCGGGAGGCGATGCCGGGATCAACGATCAGCAGCAGTTCCGAATGAAAACTGACCGGCGGCACAGCGCCCATTTCGCAGTCGGTCAACGCTTGCGCTTCTTCGGGTGTTGCCAGCGAAGCCTTTTTGCCGTTGACCGCTGCCGCAACTTTAGTGAAATCGAGTTGGCGGTCGGCAGGCAGCACCGCCAACACATAGCGACGTTGTGTTGAGGTGAGTTTGACGCGGCAGACCATCGCTCGCGCGCCTTGGCCGAGCGCTGTGCCGCGCACACGCGCCGCCTCTTCGGAGGTGCGCACCGGCACATGCGTCAACACGAGATAACGCGCTTGTCCGGCATCGAATAAGGCGATCAGTTTTTCAAAGACGGCGAGCGACATGGGTAAAGTTGGCGTTGGTTTTCAGTGGGGCAAGACGCGCCGTGCGGTATCACAGAACAGAGAAAAGTCAGAGTGATGAAGGGCTGGATTCCCTGTCATTCCCGCGAAGGCGGGAACTTCGCGGGAAGGACGACGAGAGAGGTTTTTGTCGCTTCCGTCGCTTCCAACATTCCGCTCTCTCGTTTTTCCTCTCCCGCCAGTGGAAGAGGGGAATGCTATCTATTTGCCGTCTTCTTTGATCCGCCGACGAATGTGTTCCAGCGCGTCTTCGATTTGATCGATCAGGATCAGACACAGATCGCCGTGCGTCAATCGTTCCAGCGCGGTGTCGATGGCGAGAAATTCGCCGCGGATTTCTTCGACGGCGCGGACGCGCTTGGCGTTCACCAGACCTTGCCGCAGCAACGCCAGCACTTCACCGTCCTGACGACCGCGTTGACACTGGTCTTGATACAGAATCGCTTCGTCGAAAGCGTCGCCGAGAATTTGCGTTTGTTGTTGAATGTCTTCGTTGCGACGATCCCCCGCGCCGCTGATAACGACGAAGCGGCGCTTGGCCGGCATCATCTCGAGGGCTTGCGTCAGCGCCTTGATGGCATCGGGGTTGTGACCATAATCGGCGATGAGGGTAGCGCCGCGATAATCGAACACGTTGAAGCGGCCGGGCACGATGCGGTCGTCGCTGACGAAAGTGGCGAAGCCGCGCGCAATGGTTTCCCACGGTATGTTGATGGCCCAAGCGGCGGCGAGCGCCGCCATCGCGTTGTCGATTTGAAACGGAATGCTGCCGTTGCGGGTCAGCGGGATGTCGGAGAGGGGCAAGCGATATTCAAAACCGCCTTCGGCGGCGATGAGCGCGTGATTGCCGAGATAAACGATGCGTTTGCCTTGCGCGCGATGCGCCAGCAGACGCGGCAAATGACCGTCGCGCGCAAAGAAGGTGACGTTGCCGGGGCAAACCGATGCCATCGCTGCGACAATCGGATCGTCGGCGTTGAGCACCGCCATACCGTCTTCGTCCACGTTTTGCACGATCACGCGCTTGAGCACGGCAAGGTCTTCGACGCTGGTGATGAAGTCGAGCCCCAGATGATCGCCGACGCCGATATTGGTAACGACGGCAACGCGGCAACTGTCGAAGCCCAAGCCTTCGCGCAACAAGCCGCCGCGCGCGGTTTCAAAAACAGCGGCGTCAACATCGGGATGCGCCAGCACGCTGCGGGCGCTGCGCGGGCCGCTGCAATCGCCGGTGTCGATGCGGCGACGGTTGGCGTAGATGCCGTCGGTGGTGGTCATGCCGACGCGCCAGCCGTGTTGTTCAAAAAGGTGCGCGATCAATCGCACCGTCGTCGTTTTGCCGTTGGTGCCGGTAACTGCCACAACCGGAATACGGCCGTTTTCGTCCGGCAGAAACATGGTGTTGATGATCGCTTCGCCAATGGGACGACCTTTGCCGTACGAGGGCGTCAGGTGCATGCGCAAGCCGGGCGCGGCGTTGACTTCGACGATACCGCCGCGTTGTTCTTCAAGCGGTTTCAAAATCGTTTCGCAGACGACGTCGATCCCGGCAATGTCCAGCCCCACCATTTGCGCGGCGGTGACGGCTTGCGCGGCAATCTCGTGATGTACTTCGTCGGTCACGTCGGTGGCGGAGCCGCCGGTGGAGAGATTGGCGTTGTTGCGCAGAATCACGCGCATGCCGACCGGCGGCACACTGTCAACGGTTAGCCCCTGCATTGCCAGCAGCGTGTTGGTAATGTCGTCGAGACGAATCCGCGTCAACGCGGTGGCGTGACCTTCGCCGCGACGCGGGTCGCGGTTGATCTCATCGACCAGCGTCCGCACACTGTGAACGCCGTCACCGATCACTTGCGGCGGATCGCGGCGCGCGGCGGCGACCAATTTGTCGCCGACCACCAGCAGCCGAAAATCCGACCCCGGCAAGTAGCGTTCCACCATCACGGTGCGTCCGACTTTGGCCGCCGCATCAAACGCCGCCAGCAAATGTTCGCGGCTGTTGATGTTGACGGTAACGCCTTTGCCCTGACTGCCGTCCAGCGGTTTGACGACAACCGGCAAGCCGATTTCATTGGCGGCTTGCCAGGCATCTTCGGCGTCGGTGACCGGCCTTCCTTCGGGAACGGGCACGGCGGCGACAGCCAGCAGTTTTTTTGTCAGTTCCTTGTCTTGCGCAATCGCTTCGGCGATAGCACTGGTGCGATCGACTTCCGCCGCCCAGATGCGGCGCTGCCGACTGCCCCAACCGAATTGCACGAGGCTGCCCTGCGTCAAACGGCGGTAAGGAATGCGGCGGGCGATGGCGGCGTTGACGATGGCGCCGGTGCTCGGCCCCAGCCGGATGTCTTCATCCAACTCGCGGATTTGTGAGAGCGCCTCAGCGAGATTGAACGGCGCATCTTGCAGCACCGCGACGCACAACTCTTGCGCGAAACGCATCGCCAGTCGCCCCACGTCTTCTTCGGTGTATTCGACGACGACTTGAAACAGCCCAGGCGTGGTGGTAGAAACGGTTTGGCTGAACGTCACCGGACAACCGGCTTCGGCCTGCAAACTCAGCGCCACACATTCGAGCGCATGCGCGAGGCTGATCGTCACCTTGTCGTTGGCGGGCGTGAGCGGCCCCATCGCGGGGAAACGGCTGTGCAGTTTGGTTTCCAGCGCCGGCACGTCGGCGATCACGGCTTCGTCGGGTGTGCAGTTGACGAGGGCTTCAATGGCGGTACGGCGACTCCACAGATTCGGCCCACGCAGCGCCCGGGTTCTTGAGACTTCCATCAAACGGTTTCCTGTCGGGAACGGCAAAGGGTTGGGCGGGTTTTCATAGAGAAGCTTATCCCGCCAAACGGACAGTTTCGGGTTCCGGCCGCTCGATGCCGATTCGGATCAGCGTCGCGTTGATGCCGAAAGCCCAAGCGGCGGCAATGGTCGCCACGATTTCGAGGTCGGGCGTGCTGTGCGTATTCAGCGCCGTGGCGTAGCTGCCGTGCATCAACATCACTTGCCCGTCGGCAACGACCACTGCCCGCCCGCCTTGTCGGCAGTGTTTGGCGATCACATCCAACGAAGCGTCCGTCGCGTAAAACACCACTTCGCCGTCGCACAGCGGCGCCATTTCAGCCAATCGCGGATCGTGCGCGTTCAACACTGCGACGCCGTTGGACAACACCACATCAATCTGCGTGCGCAACACCTGACACAGTTGCTCGGTCGTCAGAATGTCATCGTCGGCCAGCGCCGACAGCCCTTCGGTGTCGGTGACAACGCCGATCTGGCAGCGGTCATAGGCCAGGCCTTCGCGCAAGATCAGCGCCGCGTCGCTTTCGATCACGGCAATGTCGATCAAACGGTTCATCAACACGCGCTCGCCCGCTGCCCAAGTAACTGCGTTGCGATGATCGACTTGCCGTTGGCCGAAATACAAGCCGTCGCGGCACGCCAGCCCGACTCGGTATCCGGCGAGGCGAAGCAACGCCGCCAGCCGTTGGGCAATCGCCGTCGTTCCCTGCGTGCCGGTGATGCCGAAGATCGGAATGCGCCCATGTTGCTCGGCGCTCGGAAACAAATGGCTGATGATGGCTTCGCCGATGGGTTGCGGCTTTCCGCTGGCCGGATGCAAGTGCATCAGCAGACCAGGCCCGGCGTTGAATTCGATAAAGGCGGCGCCCTGTTCGTCGAACGGTTTGCTGATGTCTTCGGCCACGATGTCGATGCCGACGATGTCCAGCCCGATGATGCGCGCCGCCAGCACCGCCAGCGCGGCGTTGTCGGGATGGACGCTCTCAGTCACGTCGGCGGCAACGTTGCCGTTGCGCTGGATCAGCACTTGCCGCTCGGCGGCGGGAACGCTGTGGCGCGTCAACTGCTGGCGCGTCAATTCCAGTTCGATCACAGGGTCTTCGTCGAGCAAAATCTTGTTGAGCGGAAATTCTTCGTTGAGACCGCGACGCGGATCGCTGTTGAGTTGCGAGTCGATCAACGCTTCCACCGTGTCGCGGCCGTTGCCGGTGATCCACGCTTCTTCACCGCGCGCGGCAGCCACCAGTTTGTCGCCGACCACCAGCAGCCGATGTTCCTGACCGCGCACGAAACGCTCGACAATTACGCCGCTGCCCTCGGCATCGGCGACGGCGAAAGCGGCGCGAATGTCTTCTTCGCGCGAGAGATCGAGAACGACGCCGCGCCCGTGGTTACCGTCGATGGGCTTGACCACGACCGGCAAACCGATATCCTGCGCTGCCGTCCAGGCGGCGTCGGGGTCATCGACGACTTCGCCTTCCGGCACCGGCACGCCGCACGATTTCAGCAAGCGCTTGGTCAAATCTTTATCGCTGGCGATGTTTTCGCCGATGGCGCTGGTACGTTCGGTTTCCGCCGTCCAGATGCGGCGTTGCAACGCGCCGTAGCCCAGTTGCACCAGATTGCCGGTGTTGAGTCGCATCACCGGAATGCGGCGTTCGGCGGCGGCTTGAACGATGCAGGCCGTACTCGGCCCCAGATGGTGTTCGTCGATCTTCTGACGCAATTCGTCGAGCGCGGCGGCGACATCGAAAGGCCGATCCTCGATCGCCGCCATCACCAGATCGCGGCCAATCGAGAGGGCGGCGCGCCCGACTTCTTCGTTGCGCGCCCGCACTGCCACTTTGTAAATGCCGCGTTTTGACGTTTGCCGCGCCTTGCCGAAACCGGCTTGGATGCCCGACAAGTTCTGCAATTCGATAGCGACGTGTTCGAGAATGTGCGCCATCCAAGTGCCTTCCCGAACGCGCTCCAGAAAACCGCCGCGCTCGCCGACTCCGCAACGGTGCTCGATCAGCGTCGGCAGCCAGCCGACCAGCCGCTCGTAAAAGCCGAGGATGGTATTGGACGGCGCGTCTTCCAACGCGCCGATGTCAACCCAAACTTCCAGTACCGGTCGGTACGTCCAGATGTTGGGGCCACGCAAATACGTGGTACGGAGAAACTGCAAATCTTTTGATGTTGTAGGCACGACGACAAAAGTTGTCAGAGTCAAAAAACAGACAAGAATTAAAAAACAAATTCCCCTTTTCAGGCCGCCCCTGGGCGGCCTATGATGAAAAAGAAGTTTACTCCGTCCGGCACGATTCAGCCAGAGGGCAGGGGGATGGGCAGGATGGCCGTCGGCGGCGGCAGGGAAACGCCGAACCCTTCTGGACAAACCTGCGGGGAGGCGCGTCTTCTCCTTCGGCAGAGCCGCCGACAGGGCCAAGGCGAACTCAAGGCAAACGGAAATTTTTGGCTCTCCTCCAAGAGATTCAGATGCCAAGCGGCATTTTTTACCCGTATCGGTTACACGCCATGACCAAGCGTTGCAGTTCCTTAAGAATTCAGAGAAAAGTGCGCGCCGCGTGCGCACAAGAGGCGAAATTCTTTTATAGTGGCGATGCTGTTGTTTTTGTCTGCGCGGCAGGGTGTCGTTTTTAATCGACTTCTATTATGGCGCCGTGCACACACCACCACTCATGACACAAACACACCGGGACACCTCTTTCTTTCCGACAACGGTCACGCACACGCAGCCCGTTCCTCTCCCCGCGGTCTGGCAGGCGCGGTTTTCGCCGTCGATTGCTTTGTCGCCGGAAGAAAGAATTTTGGGCTGGATGGTTGTCGATCTCGACGCCAAGTTGCGTTTTGCCCAAGAGCTGGTGGTCGTCACCGACCGGCGGGTGTTCAGTTGTTCCTCGCAGAAGCAGCGAGCCCAGACCTGTGAGCAATGGTCGCGTCGATCCGGTTCCGGGCTGCGGCTGAATCATTTTGACCACGCCGGAGTCGGCACACTGGAGTTGTTCGACAACAACGGGCGGCTGCATTGCTGGCGCTACACGCTGGCGCAGGACACGGCGGTTCAGCGGCTCATTCAGGCGTTCGAACAGCGGCGGGAAAAACACCCGCTACCCAATGTTGACGAGGAAGGGATCACGCTGTGTCCGGCTTGCGGCACGCCGCTGCTGGCCGAGGACGATCTGTGCCCGAACTGCGAGGCCGATGATAACGTCGCGCCGCCTTCTACCTGGATTCTGTTTCGGCTGTGGCGTTTCGCGCGCCCTTACAAATGGTCGTTGTTGCTGGGCTTCACTCTGATGCTGACTTCGACTGCCGCCGGCATGGTGGCGCCGTATCTGATCATGCCGCTCACCGACAAGGTGCTGGTGCCGGCGGAGAAAGGCGTGCCAGTCGATATCGCTCTGGTAGCGTTGTACCTTGGCGGACTGCTGGTGTCGGCGTTGCTCGCTTGGGGCTTGGGTTGGGGAAAAACCTACATTCTGGCGCTGGTGTCCGAACGTATCGGCGCCGATTTGCGAACGGCGTCTTTTGAACATTTGATGCACTTGTCGCTCGAATACTTCGGCGGCAAACGTACCGGCGATTTGATGGCGCGCATCAGTTCGGAAACAGATCGCATTTGCCTTTTCTTGTCGCTGCACTTGCTCGATTTTGCCACCGACGTGCTGATGATCACGATGACGGCGGTGGCGCTGGCCTGGATCAATCCGTGGCTGGCGCTGGTGACGCTGTTGCCGTTGCCCTTCATCGGCTGGATGATTCAGGCGGTGCGGGATCGTTTGCAAACCGGCTTTGAAAAAATCGGCCGCGCTTGGTCGGAAGTCACCAACGTGCTGGCCGATACCATCCCCGGCATTCGCGTTGTCAAAGCTTTCGCGCAAGAAGCGCGTGAAACGGGGCGCTTCAGGGAAGCCAATACTCGCAACCTCATCGCCAATGATCGGGTCAACCGTCTTTGGTCACTGTTCTCGCCGACAGTATCGCTGCTGACCGAAATCGGCTTGCTTGTCGTCTGGGTGTTCGGTATCTGGCAAGTGTCGCATCACCACATCTCCACCGGGATGCTGCTGTCGGCGCTGGCGTACATCGGACGCTTTTACACGCGGCTCGATTCGATGAGCCGGATCGTCTCGGTGACGCAAAAAGCGGCGGCGGGCGCCAAACGGATTTTCGACATCCTCGATCATGTCTCCAACGTGCCCGAACCGGCAAGACCGACGCCGTTATCGAGCGTGCGCGGACAAATCGAATTGCGCAACGTCGTGTTTCGCTACGGCAATCGCACCATTCTGCGCGGCGTCAACCTTGACGTGGCGCCCGGCGAAATGATCGGGCTGGTCGGGCACAGCGGTTCCGGCAAGAGCACGCTGGTCAACCTCATCTGTCGCTTCTACGATGTCGCCGAAGGCGCCGTTCTTCTCGACGGCATCGACATTCGCGCCTTGTCCATTGCCGATTACCGTCGCAACATCGGGCTGGTGTTGCAAGAACCTTTCCTGTTCTTCGGCACCGTCGCCGAAAACATCGCTTACGGTCGTCCGGACGCCACGCGCGAAAACATCATCGCCGCCGCCCGCGCCGCCCACGCGCACGAATTCATCCTGCGCCTGCCGAACGGTTACGACTCACTGGTCGGCGAGCGCGGACAAGGATTGTCGGGCGGCGAGCGTCAACGCATCTCAATTGCGCGCGCGCTGCTGATTGATCCGAAGATTTTGATTCTCGACGAAGCCACTTCGTCAGTGGACACCGAAACCGAAAAAGAAATTCAGAAAGCGCTCGACAACCTCGTGCGCGGTCGCACCACCATCGCCATCGCCCACCGCTTGTCCACCTTGCGCAAAGCCGACCGACTGGTCGTGATGGATCGCGGCCGCATCGTTGAAGAGGGACCGCACGATGCGTTGATCTCACAGCGCGGCGTTTATTTCCGTTTGTACGAAGCCCAGGCGCGGCAAGTCGATACCGAATTTGCTTCGGCGTCGTGGAACAAAGCCGTTTCCGCAACCGATCGTTCCTCAAGATGAAAACGCCCGAATTTCAATTGTCGCGCAACGCTTTTGGCCGTTTGGCGCTGACCACCAGAGACGGTCACGTTTACGAAAACATCGTGCCGGTGCGCGCGTTTCCGATCAGCGCGCCGGAGGCCGGGCTGGCACTGGTGGACGATGAGGGGCACGAACGCGCCTGGATCGATTCGTGGGAGGCGTTGGCAACAGTCGTCGGCAGCGAAAACAGCGACAAGGCGCGCGCCCTGATCGAAGCGGCGCTCACCGAGCGCGAATTCATGCCCAGTATTTTACAACTGCATCAAGTCTCGACCTTCGCCACGCCGAGCACCTGGCAAGTCAGCACTGATCGCGGCGAAACCTCGTTCGTACTCAAAGGCGAAGAAGACATCCGCCTGCTCGGCGCGTCGTCGCTGCTGGTGACCGACCGCGACGGCGTGCAATACCGCATCCCCGACATCACCGCGCTCGACAAATTCAGCCGACGGTTGCTCGATCGGTTTTTGTAAGTGGTATCAAGTGGTTGCCTATCATAATTGATTGACTGGCACCCTGCTCTTGCCCAAGAATCCGCAGACCAGAAATTTCTTTGAGCACGGCGCCAGTATCTTCTCTTTGTCGAACTGCTTCCTGCTGTCGTTGAATATGACCACATCAAGGTTGGCGACGCTCGTCTTGAATACGATGTCATTCTGCCGGTAGTGCTGGACAGGGTAGGTTGAGCGTCGAGGTCGATCAGCAGAACGCGCTTGCCGGCGTCTGCACAAAAAGCCCCTAAATTGGCGGCGGTGGTTGATTTCCCGACGCCGCCCTTCGTTGACATGACAGGTACAATAATCACGATCGCACTTCTTCTAAAGATGGTTGATCTTTAGCTGGTTTCTGTCATTAGCCAACCTTCAATAAACTAGGTGCCTACCGTTCTTACCCCTATGAAACCGGGGGTCTTCCCGCTATAATCCTTCTCCTTGCGGAGAGATGGCCGAGCGGTTGAAGGTACCTGACTCGAAATCAGACATCAGCTAGGAATCCATAGGATGGCTCTCTGACATAGCGGTAAAAATGGCGTCGCCCAACTAAAGATCAACCATCTTTAGAAGGAGTGCGATCATGATTACCGTACCAGTAATGAGCACCAAAGGCGGAGTGGGAAAGTCAACTACCGCCGCCAATTTAGGGGCATTTTGTGCAGACGCCGGTAAGCGCGTCCTGCTGATTGACCTCGATGCCCAACCCACATTGTCGAGCTATTACCGATTGGAATACGAGGCTCCAGGTGGAATCTATGAGCTGGTTGGGGCGAACGATACGCGCATGGATAACATCGTATCCAAGACGAGTATCGCCAATCTCGATATTGTTATTTCCAATGATAGCAAGGGGCAACTGGATTCTCTGCTGCTCAATGCGGCTGATGGGCGTATCCGGCTCCTGAACCTGTTGCCGACCTTCAAGCCGCATTACGATCTTATATTGATTGACACCAAAGGCAGCCGCTGTATCACGCTGGAAATGGCGTTACTGGCGGCGGATCGCGCCGTATCGCCGATCGTGGCTGAAATTCTTGCCGCTAGGGAATTTCGGCGCGGAACACTGGAACTCTGGGGAGAGTTGCAGACTTATACCCATCTCGGTTTAAAACTCCCACAAATCAAGTTATTCATCAATAGGGCTGAACTCGTCTCAAGTGATTCTCGTCTGATAACCGACAGCCTAAGACGGCAATTTGCAGATGACCCGATGGTACAAGTGCAGGATACGGTAATCCCGCACATCGCGTCCTACCGCAAAGCAGCAATGCTTGAGATGCCGGCGCATCGCTTTGAAACCAAGCGTCCGGCGGGGCGGAAAGCGCCGGCATGCTTCGATACGATGCGGGCTTTGTCGGCAGAGCTTTTCCCCGAATGGAAAAGCTGTCTCGAAGCCCTGAACCCCAAAGACTTGCCTGAGCCTCCATCCAATGGGGAGGAGGCATCATGAGCACCCTTCCTGACCTTGATGCTCTCGTTCTGCCACCCCACTCCATTGAGGCGGAACAAGCCGTTCTGGGCGGGCTGCTGATCGACAACAGCGCATGGGATGGCGTGATTGCAGACAAGCTCTCCGAAGCCGACTTTTACGCCTACGCTCATAGAGAGATTTTCCGTGCGATCGCGCAGCTTGCCCGCGAGGACAAGTCGATCGACGCGGTGACAGTCGCCGAGAGAGTCAAGGCGATCTCGTCCAACTCGTCCGATGAACCCGATCTCGCCTACATCGGCCAGCTCGCGCTTGGCACTCCGACAGCAGCGAACATCGGCCACTACGCCGATCTCGTCAAAGAACGGTCGGTGCTACGAGCGCTGGCAAGTATCGGCAATGAGTGCGCCCGTAAAGCAACCGACAGGATGGCAAAAAGCGATGAGGTTTTGGAGTCCGTTGAGAAAGCGCTTTTCGCTGTTAGCCAGAATCAAAACGAGCGTGATTTCATCGACGTGCGTGCCGGCTTTGATTCGGTGGTGGATACCATCGAAAAACATTACGAAAGTGGCGATCCAGTCACTGGCGTAACCACCGGATTGCAGGATCTCGACCGGATGACGGCTGGCCTCCAGCCCGCCGATCTGGTCATCGTCGCAGCTCGTCCGTCGATGGGTAAAACGGGATTTGCGATGGGGCTGGTACGTGCCGCCCTGAGCAAATACAAAGATGGTCATGTGCAGCTCTACAGTCTGGAGATGCCGGCAGACCAGATCATTTTCCGTCTTTTGGCGCAAGAGTCACATTTGCCGATGCAGCGCATGATGCAAGGCAACGTGAATGAGGATGATTGGCAACAAATTTCTGACGCGATAGGCAGATTCGACCCGCAAGCGTCGCGCTTGCTTTTGGACGATTCTCCCTCTCTGACGCCGACAGTGCTGCGGGCAAAGGCTCGACGCGCCGCCAGAAAACACGGCGTCCCCAAGCTTATCATCATCGACTACCTTCAACTCATGCGATCAGAAGGAAGACCCGAAAATCGGAATATGGAGATCACCGATATATCCCGATCTCTCAAGGCGCTGGCCAAAGAAATGAATTGTCCGGTCATTGCGTTGTCGCAGCTCAACCGAGCGCTCGAACAGCGCGCAAATAAGCGGCCTTTGCTCGCTGATTTGCGCGAATCGGGCGCGATCGAGCAAGACGCTGACCTCATCATTTTCATCTACCGAGACGAGGTTTACAACCTTGCATCGCCAGATCATGGTTGTGCGGAAATAATTATCGGCAAGCATCGGAACGGGCCGACGGGCATGGTTCGAGCAGCGTTTCTTGCCGATCAAGCCCGTTTCGCGGATTTCGTTGAAAACGTATGGGGAGGAAGATCATGAGTATCTTCAACAATCGCATTCAAGCATTGGGCTTGCTCAACGCCATAGCTGATCGAGGCTGTGGGTACGATCCCGATTATGTGGATAAGTTACTGGCCTATCAATGGTTGCATTCTTACGCAAAAGATAAATCACGGCGGAATCGTCCTCTTAACGGGGAAGAATCTGCGTTTGCTAATGAGCTGTTCAAGGACGTTGTTCACGCCCTTGAAATCCTCGGCCTCAAACCAGAGGAGGTTTATCTTCGATTAAAGGAAGGTGGATTGCGTGAAGATGTTTGCCGGATTCAAGCTATCAGGCTACTAAACGATGTCGCCAATCAAGCCAGGAATTACGGTTCCGATGAAACGAAAGGGCAACGCGGCCTTTTCTGGCGTCACGCACAGGACGGGCAGATCAATGCTCCGACGACAGATATTGGCGAATTGTTCGAGGATGTCATTCAAGCGTTGGCTTTTATGGAGATTACTCCTCAAGATGTGGCTGATAGGCTAAATAAACACGGATCACGCATGTGTCAACGTGACCTCCCTGGGAGGAAACCTCATGAGTGACTTTTTCTACAACCCTCATCTCCTCATCGTGGGAAAAACAAACTTGTTCACCAACCCTTGGTACAACGGGCGCGCTGTGAAATATAAGTTGCGGGCTGTCGCCCGGCTGCATGATTGGTTTGTGCCAGCCGTGTTCGTCAACAAGATGAAAGGCCATCAGATATTTTGTTTCCATGCCAGGACTCCTACTAGGTTGGTTCAAAGGTTGTTGGAACCTCAATCATACCAAACGGATGTCCTGGCACCCTTATATGGGGAGGCATCATGAGCACCGCAGCCAAAAACAAACTCATTACCCCAGATTTGATTGACGCGCAGCTCAATCAGGGTGGGTTCAGGGCGAAGGCGCCGATCAGGGAATTGAGCGACCCCATTGCTGATACAGCGATGGTCGTGACGCTGGATCAGCTCCGAGCTTATGAAAACAATCCCCGCACGACTCGCAACCCGGCATTCGATGAAATTAAAGAGTCGATCCGTTCACGCGGGCTGGATCAACCGCCGCCAATAACCAAGCGACCGGGTGAATCTTTCTACATCATTCGCAACGGCGGTAACACCCGATTGCAAATTCTCCAAGAGCTTTGGAAAGAGACGCGAGACGAGCGTTTCTATCGCATCCATTGTCTATTCAAACCTTGGCAGTCAGAGGCATCCGTTCTTGTGGGGCACCTCGCGGAGAATGAAGTGCGCGGAAATTTGTCCTTCATCGAAAAAGCGGTCGGTATCAAGCGATTGAAAGACATGTACGAAGCGAATGGAGAGGGTAAATCTCTCTCGCTGAGAAACCTTTCAGAACGTCTCAAGGGGGATGGACTTCCAGTTTCAAAAACGCTTCTAGGAGGAATGCTTGACTGCGTAGAAGCTTTGCTGCCCGCCATTCCAGAAATCCTTTACAGGGGCTTAGGCAAACATCAAGTTGAGAAGTTGCTTAGTCTGAGGTCTGGTTTGCAGGAGGTGTACAAATCGCACGGCAACGGCAACAAGGAATCCTTCATGGACTTCTGGGTACCGGCCTTGGCGGGCTTCGACTTGAAGCCGGAGGATTTCCGTTTCACTCGCGTTGAGGACGAACTGATCGGGCAGTTGAGTAAATTGATTGGCCGTGATTATCGAATGATTCAGCTCGACTTGGCTTCGCTGAACCCAGAACAGGAAGCGACCGAAGAAACAGCAGAACCGTTACGGCCAACCGCCAAAACGACAACAACCGTATCGCCGGTTGTGCAACCGTCGACAGAAACAAAACAGCCCGAAGGCGGCAAGGCAAAACGCGAACCGAATTCTCTGACGCTTCTTAACGAAGGTTCAAACGAGCCTCCTCAAGTCCCTCAACAAGAGGAGCCTGAGCCGATAACATTGAGCGAGGAAGAACGGCAACAACGCATAGCCGCTCACACGATCTCTCCGGTGACAACAACACCGCGAGTGAAAGAGATTCTGCGAAAGGCGGCGCTGGTTGATGGCGAGGTCTTGCCTGACTTTGAGGATTGTGCGGTAAGAGCCATCCCTGTTCAGGCTGGTGGCAAACTGGTGAATGTGACCGACGTATGGTACATCGAGGGACGGTTCGACAGCCCAATTGAACTGCGTCGCCAGATTTATTTGCTGGCGGCGGAGATTGCCCTTTGGGGCGGCAATTTCAAGTACGTTGTACCGACAGAGACCGCAGGATTGGGTTTCGAGCTGAATAACAATCAACCGCTTCCGCAGACGGGAGAAGGAGCGACAGCCGCTTATCTTTTGTTTTCCATTCTTCGCATTTCAAAAACGATGTCTGACGAGGAGAAAATTACGCTCGATTCGAGCTTGTTTTCTCAGATCCTTATTGGGGGTTATGAAATTCAAATCGGGCCGTATAAACCCGAAGACATCGGGCTGATACGTTTGCCCGACGACGCTTTGGTTCGGTTCTTTCGATTGATTCGCTTGGCTCGCCGCTTGGTGGATCTGAATAAACGAGGTGAATCATGATTCGACCAGCGACGATTGCTCTCAATGAGGCCGCATTGCATCACCTGCTGTATGAGATACAGCAAGGAAATCTGAACGCTTGCAAAGCGATGGGGCTTGACGAAGATGTCATCACCCGCATCATCAATCTGCCCCCCACAAAACTGTCGCGGCTGGTTTACAGCCCGGTCTGTTGGGGCAGGTTTGCCATTGACGCGCTGATATTCAATCGGTTGATCGACGGTCTCGACGACAACCGGGAAACCTTCATCAATCGGGCGATTCGCTTGGGCGCATCCAGCCCTATGATGATGGAGTGCTTCGGGCTGACGCATAGCGAGACAGCCCAACGTCGGCGCTTGCTGCAAGTGCCGACGCGCAGAGGTCGGCTACTTGAACTTGACGATGCCCAGAAGAAGGAGATATGGCTACGCTGGCAGACCCTGACGATGGACTGCGGGAAGCCGGAATCACAGCTCTCCCAAATCGAGAAACTGGATCTGATGATGATGATCGCCGAAGAGCAAAGCATCATCCTGGCGAGCATCTGGCAAGAAATTCAATCCTATGCTGAGGCCGTCGATGAATCCTAAACTTGAGGCCAAGGTAAAAATTGCCTCCATGCTGACAGCCAAGGCTGCCGGAAATTGCTGGCCGGCTTTGCCGGAAGCTGAGTTACCTTCCCCGGAAGGAAGAAGTGGATTCTGTTATGGCGGCATCAAGATCGAGACGCATCCGCGGCGCCTGACTCTTGATAACCGGCTAACCCCAATCGAGCGAAACGCTTGGCAAGCGTTCAAAGCGCTGCTCAACAAGGACGGCTTTGCCGTTCCTCGTTATCAGGAATTGCAACCCTACCTGGCGATGTCGCCTGGTAAGAAGGCGTCTAGGGAAACCGTCGCCAGAGCCATCACCATCCTGCGGCTCACCCGCTGGATAACCCTTGTCACCCGTGGCCGCGATACCGTGACCGGCAGGATACAGGGTTGTATGTACATGTTGCACGACGAGCCTCTTTCGGTGGCAGAAGTCCTTGAGATGGACGCCAGTTACCCTGACCTTGTGACCGCCAGCATAAACCACCCCAACAAATCGGTTCGGGTGGTTGCGGAAGGCGCCAACAGGGATATTGACGGTTCAGAGGGAACCCTACCCTCTCGGCTTGATGTCATTGCCGAAAGACTGTCTGAAAGCCTCAGACCTTCGGCCTCAATGGAGCAATTCCATCTTGGGAAGCAGGAATCCGAACGAGGCGATAAAACCCTAGTTCGGATTGATGCAACCCCTGGTTCGGAATCCGAACTAGGCCAAAAAAGCACGATTTTAGCGGTTGAAACCCCTAGTTCGGCATCCGAACTAGGGCAAAAATCACCGAGTTCGGAATCCGAACCAAGTGAAAAACCCACTAAAAACGTCACAGTTCGGAATCCGAACCAGGCTCAGTACAGTACTGTACTAAGTACAAATACAAGTACGGTACGTACAGTACTGTATGGCTCCCAATCCATTGAATTGCGCTGGCCCAATGCTTTGAGGTTCTCTGAAAGCGAGGAACGGGAGATTCTCAACGCCCTGACAGGGCTTTCCCCCGATGTCCAGCAGATGGTTATCGACGAAGCGGCCAGTCGAATTGCCGGGGGCGGCATCCGCAGCCCCAGCGGCTACACCCTCAGCATCATCAGCAAAGCGAAGCGGGGAGATTTCAAAATCTGGGCAGCGAACAAAGGACAAATAAATAGTTTTGTCCACCCGGTGGACAAAAAGAACAATGAGGTTTTCATTTCCACTGGAGCAACTCCCCGTGAAAATAATGACATAGGGAAAAATGTTCCACTGGAACACTTTCCCCAAAAGCATAACAACGGCCAAGGCTCACCGCCTTACCTCAACGGTGCAAGACCACCGATACCGCCGGTTGTGGCGACGGCCACGGGTGAGCCACGTGGCCCGAAGGTCATCTCAGAGGTGATGCGGCTTCATTTGGACAGGATACGGGCAATTACACGGAGATAGGGATGAAACTACCGCTGATTTTTCGCAAAAGCCCAGAGTCGATCAATGGCGTCTTGGACGCCTTGCGGGTTTTTGTAGGCACTCCCTGGCTTGCATATTCCTTTTTTGCTGCCGTAGTCGGCTACGGCGTAATGGAAGCGCATGCCGCGTATCCAGCCGTGTTGGATGGAGCGAAGTTGTTGAAGTTGAGTGAAGCTCAAGCCATCAGTAGCGAAAGGCAGCGCCCTGCTTTCAGCGTAAAGGATTGGTCGGATAGCCTCGGTGACGGCGTTGTACTTTTTACGCCGAGATCGTTTCAAAGAGAGGTAGTGGTGAAGGAAGGCGGCGGAAATGGGGCCAATAACCCCCATGAGAGTACAGAACAACCCCTGATGGTCAGAAAATGCGATCAGGAGTTCGTTTATCAGCGATTTCAATGCGAGGGGTTCCATCCGGTCAAAGCCTTCGCTATGTCGATTGCCTATTATCTCATTTTGGTCGTAATCCTTGTGGTTCTGCCGATAAGCATCGGCGCAGGGTTAAGTGTAGGTGTGTACTGGCTGCTTTTCATCTATGCCAGAAAAAACAAACGCCGGTCTCTGGGAGAAGGAATATGAGCAACTGCTTAATGGATCAACGCGAAAAACTCATGGAAAAAACAATCGAGCTGGCCGCTGATGAGCGGCAGAAATGTGAAGTCTGGACGCGGGTGATGGGTTATCACCGGCCCGTTGATTCGTTCAATATCGGGAAGAAATCGGAGCACCGCGAAAGAAAACACTTCGTCGAGGCGAAGGTTTGGCGGTGTGGAGAGAGGCAGGTTACTTGCACCTCAATGCAAGGTCGTAGAGGCGATTGATGGCCTCTTGCACCTCATACCCGTCTTGGTAGGGACTACCGTGTTTGTAAAAACCCTTCTTTGCCTTGTAGTCCTGTGCGGCGCGACGGCAGCGAATGCGACGGAGCCAGCCAATTTGGACGGACTCCAACTTGGCGAGCTGCGCGACGTTCAAGCCGTCCGTGGCGAATGGGAGCGATCTGTATTCGGCGTAAAGGATTGGTCGGATAGTCTCGGTGACGGCGTTGTACTCCAGGCGTCGTTGTCTGTAGAGAGAGAGCCGGTGGCCAAGGAAAGCGATAGGGATACCACCAACAATGGTGGCCAGCAGCGAGTAAACAAGTTCTGGCGGAATGGGAAGTGTTCCCAAGAATACTTCCATCAACGGCTTGAGTGTATTGGCATCCATCCTGCATTAGCCTTCCTGATTCCATTTGCATTTTACGGTATTTGGGGAGGATTGGGAATTTTCTTGGGACAGAGGATTTACTGGTTTGCGGTGAAGCAGATTCGGAAGGCAAGGAACCGAAAACGACCGGAAAACTGATTCGGTCAGTTTCGGTTTGATTGCTGACGCAGTGGATTGGTTTAGGCATATTCGGGTAACGGGTTAATAGAGAGGGAATGATTCATGGAAGAAAGAGTACAAAGCGGTTCCGATAGGGTCACGCTGAACATTGGCTCTTTGAGAAGCCAGATCAATCTGGAGTTGCATACCTATCATGCAGCACGGTTGTGGGCAGGCAGAAGGCCGAGCGCGACCGACAACAAGCTTCAGGGTGTTCTTGGACTGACGGGCTATTTGCATTTGACGACTCAGATCAAGAATGCCGCAGCGCAGGATGACCCCTACGCCGACTGGATGATGATTCAGATCGAGGAAAAGATCGAGAAGGTCAAGACGCGGTACGCTGAGATCAAAAGTCAGGTCAAGGAGATCATCGACGACATCCCCCGACAACTGACCATCTCCGAGAATCTCAACCTCCAGCCAGCCAGGATGCCGCTGTACGTTAACACACCGCTGGGGTTCCAGGGCGTATATCTATTGATTGAATTCGACGGAATCGCACGGGATCTACTGCTGGCTAACCACATAGGCAAGATGATGCGCGGTCAGATGGAAGATATGCTGGATCAAGCGGCGCATCAGATCAGAAGCACTTTTGCGATGGTGCAGAACTACCGGAACACTGGCGTGACGCGGGACGACATTGCGGCCAACAATCCCCGCGCACGGGACGTGGTCGAGAAGTATGGTCTGCCGCCGCAAGATGTGCTGGAAGGTACGCGCCGGTCGAGTTTTGCACCGGCCATCATCAAGAAAACCGGAGTTGTACCAGTCGATCAAGAAGTGGTGGTCGGGAAAGACCCGGATGATGTGGCGGTCACGGAAGAAATGAACACTGCGGCAATCGCCGGCGCGGAGAAACCAGCCCGGAAAAAACGCGCAGTGAAAGAAGTCACTGTATAAGAAGTCTGTTTCATGTCAGATCAGAACCCCTATAAATCGCTAGATCATGGAGCCTCACTAAAAGGCTTTTTAAAGCCTTTTAAGGGTAAGGGAGACCATGATCTGCTGCAGCAACAAGCGACGGCTATCAAGTTGGCGCTTCGTGGGTTGATGCAGGATGTGTTGGCGAGGGCAAACCGTCCCCCGTACTCCCTGCTGGATCTGAACATGTGGGAACAGCGACCGCCCCGATCGCAGAGTGAGACGTGGCACCTTCGGTGGCGAAACAAGGCGGCAACGGTGGTAGGGGTGCACACCTGGATTGCAGCAGTACAGGATTCCCGGACACCGCCGCAGTTGTTGCCGGGGTTGTTGGAGTTGGAGAAAGAGCGAATCACTCTCAACGCTCAAATGAGCATCGTGCAGCACATGCTCAGACAGGCACGGGAATGCGCTCAGAAGTTTGAGGACGCCGATCAGGCGGTTGCAGCAATTTCACAACGGAAGGAAAGTCATGAGCACTATTTTTGTGGGTGAAGGCAACATCGGGTTGGTTGAGGTCAAGCCCTTCGTTGACGGCAACAAGGAACCACGCTTCTTACTTCGCATGGGCGTGTACTTCGATAACCCTGTGAAGGTCAAGGAGAAGTTCGAGGACAAAGGCGGTTTCTGGGCGGACGTTGAACTCTGGATGGGAGAGGACGCCAAGAAGTGGTCAGTCATCTACCAGAAGGGTCAGCGGGTGTTGGTTCAGGGAAAGATGGTTCGCAATGATTGGAAGGACGAAGCGACCGGCAGCGACAAGTTCGCTTTCAAGGTTCGGGCGCGTCGGGTCGGGGTCCTGCCCTTCCGAGTCGAGAGCATCACCATGCGTTCGAGCACGGAGAAGGTCGATCACAATGAGCCTTTCCCGGCAGAATCCGAGTTTGATGATATACCGTTTTGATTGAGGCTGTTGATCTTTGGGTAGGGTGCGTCGATCGATAACAGCGGCGACCTGACTCCTACAGGTATCGTCACCCTACTCTATTTTTTTCTTTGGAGAATGTTATGGAAGGTCGTTTCATGTTTTTTTTAGCGAAGGCGGCGGATATTTTTCTTTTCGTTGTCAGAAAAACCCCTCTGGTTTTTTTCTGGCTGTTTGGTGTTCGCATGTGGGCTTACTTCGAAGTCAATGAGAATTTCAGTGTGGGGTCGCTCTCAGTGAACGAGGTCTTCTTTCTTTTCTCTTTGTCTGTAATCGTGACAGCGATAGGTGCCGTGTATATGACTTTCGTCAAGTGGTGGATCAATCGTTGTCCTGCGGAAATTGCCCCAAAAGGCCGGTAAAATGTATAGGGGTGGACGGGGCTGTCGAGCGGTAACGCCGGCAAATCTGGTTGACAGCACTGGGTTCTGGAACCCCGTCCACCCTTTTCAATGAGTGCCTCGTATGAAATTCGCCAAGGACTTTGACTTTGTGCAAGCTCAGCTTGCAAACCCGCCAAGCTGGAGCGGCGAGAAGCTTTTGGCGTGGCGTGATGTTTTCACGCGATCGGTCGAACCGTTCATCACCAAATGCTACTGGACGGATACCGGCTCTCTGAATGTCTTTCGTATCGTTGGAACAGATCACCCCGATTACATCGGTAAAACGTGGTTGGAGTTTTTACAGACAGGCAAACGGATGTCTCCCAACCTTGATCTGTTGGAAAAGAATCCTGATTACTACCAGTCGCTGTGTCTGCGTCAGCCAAGGATGTTGTTCACGTCGTTGGATGGTCTCGACTTCTACGTCAGTTCTGACGGCAACCATCGGAGTTGCATCGCTCGCTTTTTCTTGCACGGCAAGGGACAAAGCCAACTTCACAATTTGTCGATCACTCAATATCAGGTTGATTGGGTATTTCTGCGCGTCTATCAAGAGCTTTTAGAGTTCTTCAAGGCACATTCTTTGCGAATCAACGCAGAGGTTATCAACAAGGCGATTTCAAGAGAGGATTCCTCTGGGTGGAAGCTGGATACCTTCCAAGTCGCATTGAAGATTGAGGATTTTCGGGCGGCCGGTATTCCAGCGCTTGAGCTTGGTTTTCATGAGGCTCTCAAATACCTTGAAGACTGGAAGAAATTCAAGGCGCAGGAGAATTTCCGCATCAGTCAAAACAATTTGCCTTTGTTTCAAAGAATCAAACGGGCGATCAGCCGGAAGGATTAAACATGAAGGATAACCATGAACAGGTTGTTGAAAACCGGGCAGTCCGCGTTTCAAATCTTGCCCAAGAGAATTCCGGCCAGTGTTGTAATAATCACCTTCTGTTTGCGATGCGTGATAATCATCACGAGTTTACGTTGGGGGTCACGACGGTGTTGGAGTGTGTGTGGATTGCAGAGCAGCAGGGGTTTGTACCGGAGTTGCCCAACGAGTGGTGGCATCAGATAATAAACCATTACAACCTGAGTTTGCCTCACTTGAAGAAATGAGAATTATGTTATTGAATATCGCCGAGAACCTCTCGCGCCAAGTCGTTGAGTCGTGACACTCTCCTGAAGTCTTTCATCAAAAGGACACGCTGAAAATGAGCGTGATCGAAATTGATGGTCTCTTTGTATATGTCATTCTTCTCCCCAAGCGTAACGAGTAGCTTCATGGTCTCTTGAAAGTTTTCATTGAATTCTGATTTGTGGTGTATGAAACAAAAATTCAGATTAAAGAATTTCCCCTCTTTTGATTTTCCGATTCTTCCATCTTCTGTTATCTCTGCATCCTTGACTTTCCGTGTTATGGCTTCCAGCAAACGGGGGTTTGTGACTTTCTGCATGTACAAGGATTTTGAATTGGTCATGTACAAGAACGTCCAAGGGATATTGATGGTGGATGCGCCTGTATAGAGGTAACCTTTCGCGCTTTTGTAATCTTCCAGCATCGCCCGTAGGAGGTTGTCTGAATAACTGATGCCGGTTGCCGCCTTCATTACATAAGCTATCTTGTCGAATTCGTTTATCACCAAAGAAAGAATCTTCTCAGGGATTCCTTTCAGTTTCGACCTACGACTTTGCTTTGTGCGGTTTGAGATGGCTTTGTATAACGAGCAGCCTTCCCTTTCCTCGATATTGAGCATAGCCAGCTTCTCAATACTTCTATTGTGATGCCGACCGAAGGGGGCTTTATCGACAAAGGAATAGAGACCTACGATTGATACAGGGTTATCGCAGACGGGGCATACCGCGTAATGAACATCCTCGCCCTTTTCATTTTTTTGATACCAAGGAGCTTTAACCCTGGTCTCGCTTTCAAAGCTTTCGCGCGTCAAATTTCTGTAGCCTGTTTCGTGAACATGTAATTTGTAAATGTTCATCGTCGTCTCCGAATAACCACCTTCATGACAATATAGCATATTGCCGCAAAGCGGCTTTATCAAACCGAATGCGGGAATTTCAGTTTGATTGTTGTGCGAATTTTCGATTTTTACGATCCTGAACGCCTTGAATATATGGAGACAGGATCATGCGCTTGTTTCTCTGCGAAAAACCCTCTCAAGCCCGCGATATTGCGAAGGTGCTCGGCGCGCATTCCCGTGGTGATGGTTGCCTCTCCGGTGACGGTGTGACGGTCACCTGGGGCATCGGGCATGTGTTGGAATGCGCAGCGCCCGACGCTTACAACGAGCAGTACAAGAGTTGGCGGATTGAGCATCTCCCGATCGTCCCAGAAGCCTGGAAGATGGAAGTCAAGTCGGGCACGGCCAGCCAGTTCAAGGTGATAAAGAAGCTGCTTGGCCAGACCAAGGAGCTGGTCATCGCCACGGACGCCGACCGCGAAGGCGAGATGATCGCCAGGGAACTGGTGGACTTCTGCGGCTACCACGGGCCGATCAAGCGCCTGTGGCTGTCGGCGCTCAATGAGGCGTCGGTACGCAAGGCTTTGGGGTCTTTGAAGGACGGGAAAGAGACGAGCCGGTTGTATCAGTCGGCGCTGGGACGTTCCCGCGCAGACTGGTTGATCGGGATGAATCTGTCGAGGCTTTTCACGCTGCTGTCGCGGCAGAATGGCTTTGACGGGGTGCTGTCGATCGGAAGGGTGCAGACGCCGACGTTGAAGCTGGTGGTCGATCGGGAGAATGCTGTCCGATCGTTTGTGTCGGTGCCGTACTGGACGGTTGCAGTGTTGCTCGACGGCGGTAGGCTTTTCAAGGCGATGTGGGTGGTGCCGGAGGGTCAGGCTGACGAACACGGCAGATGTTGCCGGGAGGCGCTCGCCGATCAGGCGGCGAGCGCCCTTCGCGCTTCCCCGACCGCCAAAGTCGTCTCCGTTGAAACGAAGCGGGTCAAGGTAGGGCAACCTCTGCCGTTTGAACTGAGCGAGTTGCAGAAGGTGTGTTCGGCGCTGTACGGCTTTGGCGCTCAGGAGACTTTGGATCTGGCGCAGTCCCTCTATGAGAAACACAAGGCGACGACGTATCCGCGAACCGATTGCGGCTATTTGCCGGAGTCGATGTTGTCGGACGTGCCCAAGATCATGGGCGCGATACTGAAGACTGATCCAACAAACACGGGATTGAAGAACTGCATCAGCGGTCTTGATTTGAAATTGAAGTCGCGGGCTTGGAATGAGGAGAAGGTTGGCGAATCTGCTCACCACGGGATTATTCCGACCGACGAAGCCGCCGACGTTGCGGCGATGAGCGAGAACGAGCGGCTGCTGTACCAAACCATCCGCAGCCGCTTCTTGGCGCAATTCGCGCCAGTGCATGAGTACGATCAGACAGAGGCCATTCTGTTGTGCGGCGGTCAGGAGTTGAAAGCTGTGGGTCGCAATGTGGTCGTCAAAGGCTGGAAGGGTGTTGTCACGGTGGATGATGATGAGCCAGCGAACGAGAACAGCCAAGAGTTGCCGGCGCTGGCTGAAAACATGAACTGCGCCGTGAATTCGGTTGGGGTCAACGCGATGAAGACGACACCGCCGGCGCTGTACACAGAGGGCACGTTGATCGACGCCATGAAGGGCGTGGCCAAGCTGGTGACGGATCCACGATTGAAGCAGAAATTGAAGGAAACAACAGGGATCGGCACGAACGCCACCCGCGCCGGCATCATCAAGGGCTTGATCGACCGTGCTTTCATCGTGAAAAAAGGTAAATCTCTGATCGCGTCTGACACCGGCAGGGCGCTGATCGGGATGGTGCCGGCGGCGGTCGCCGATCCGGGGACGACGGCGGTTTGGGAACAGGCGCTCGATGCGATTGAGGCCGGTCAACTGACGCTCGATGACTTCGTGCAGAAGCAGTCGGCTTGGATCGCCGGACTGGTGGAGAAGTACAGGAACGCGCCGACGACGGTCAAGGTTCCGGTCGCGGCCAATATTCCGGCTTGCCCGCTGTGCAAGTCGCCCATGCGACGCCGCACAGGGGTACACGGGGCTTTTTGGTCGTGTTCCCGCTACCCGGACTGTAAAGGCGTCCTGAACGACGAAAAACCGGTTGGTGGGGCTAAAAAGTCACGGAAAACCACGGTCAGGAAAACCAAAGTATCGTCATGAAACCCTACAGACTTGTCACACGGGTTGATCTTGCCCATAATGGCAGCAGACCCCGTTTGGCTACGTGACGGTCATTCATGTAGTACCCTGCCAGGCACGTTTGATCGCGCTCCCCTGGCAACCCGAAGACCCGCATCACTCCAGGAGGCCGGGTCGGACGCGGAAAGAAGTAATGCACCTTTCCGATGTTTGGAGTTTGATCCCACCAAGGCATCTCTGGTACGAGATGTTTGGTTTGTCCGAAAAAGTCCCGCGTAAGGCGACTGATCTGTGCCTGTTCAGGCAGGTAGAGATCAGTCGCCTATGGCGGGCATAGTCAAAACCATGCTCGATGGGGAAAAAACGAGTGCCCTTTGTGCTCGCGTGAAGCGAGCGCCGGGATGTAGTGTCGATCCAGGTCACGAGAGGATCGGGGTTTGAGCGTTTGTTGTGCAGAAAATCTTGCGAGGGGTTTGAATGCACAAGTTGCGTTCTCGCCAGGTGGCTTCACTTTACCAAGCCTGGTCGTTGTTGCGGCCAGGCTCTCTTGATTGTTTTAATCAATCGGAAAAGACGGGTTGATGCTTGACACGTCTTTTTCAATGGGTTAATAATTACCGCATGGATCGTGCGTCGTTGATGCACACCTGCCCAGCAGTCGTAAGACTGCGAACCGAAAGATCCGTATCGCTTCATGAAATCGGATCGAACGTGAAAGCGTTTGAAGCTCAATCCACTTTTTATCACCCATCGGGGAAACACTCTTTCCCCTTGGGGATGGTGTTTCTCCTTTTTTTACTTACGTTATAGGAGAAATACCATGTCAAACCAAGCTCAACAAACTTCCACCAAATACTTTGATCTTCATGTTTCAGGGATCGGTTACGTTAATCGTATCCGTGAAGTGAAACCAAAGAAAGGTGAATCGTTCTGGGCATGTTCTGTGGCAGCCTTGAGAGGCACCTCTGAGCAACCTGAATACACAAATTTCGACTGTCGTATCAATGGCGCTGAAGCTGAAAGGCTGATTCGTCGTTGTGTTGGTGCCGTTGACGCCAAGAAAAAGGTGTTGATCGGCTTCAAGATTGGCGATATTTACCCTGAATCGTTTACCTACCAGAACGGCGAAAAGAAAGGCCAGACGGGCGAATGCCTGAAAGGTCGTCTGCTTTTCGTTTCGTTCATCAAGATAGACGGTGAAGAAGTGTTCAAGGCCGCGAAACCTGATACCACTGATGCGACGGGAACCACGCAGGCGAAAGCCCAACCGACCGCTGATGTGGAAGGCGTCAACTCGGAAGCTGCGTAATCAGCTACCACACGGAAAAGACCTCTCACGAGGTCTTTTTCTTTGGGCGACAGCCATGTGTTTTGCATGAACAAACTGATAAGGTCAATTTCAGTTTGTTTGCTGCGCCTTCCTTTGCGGTATGCGATTGTTCACTTATGCAAACGTAAAGGGACTCCCATGAAACGAATTTTTGTTGTGTTGGCGGCTGTTGTATTGGTCTCTGCATGTGCGACAGAACTACAGCAAGAAGTCCAGGCTGATGAAACATCTCCCGATGCTTCGGCCAAGAGCGATACGGTTCGGTACGGCCGCTACACGCAGGTCAGTACCGCTGCATCGACAGACCAGACTAACCTGCTATCGCAGATTGTCGATACAAGGATCCCGCCGAGCATGAGTCCGACGATCCGCGAAGCGCTCAATCATGTGACGCAGCGCACGGGTTACGCCATTTGCCCGCCGCCTTCCCCCGAAGTTGAAACGCTCTACTCCCGCCCGCTGCCGGCGGCACATTACCACATTGGGCCGGCCCCGCTTCGCAACGCGCTGCAACTCATCGCCGGCCCCGCTTATAACATCGAGGTCAACGAGATCACCCGAACGATTTGCTTCTCGGTGAAAGCCAATTACAAGGGAGCATTCTGATGAGCCACAGAAACAAGCGTCGATCCCGCGCACAAGATCGAGGCACTCAAGTTCAAAGCCAACGAGTTCAAGATCAGCAATGCGAACATCCGGGTGGATTTGTTCCCTCCCCAGGGCATTTGCCTGGTGTAAGCCCCTTCCGAATGAGCACCAGAAACAAGGTGTTGGCAGTGGCTGCAATCGTCCTTCTGGCGAGCTGCGGCGGCGGCAAGGAAAAAGTTGATGAAATGTCGGCGCTCAAGGCGGCTTTAACTGAGCAGGTGAAGCGTGTCGATGCGATCGAGCCTGATCTCAACTCAGTGAAAAATCGCGCCGACGAAGACGGGAAGGCGATTCTTGGGCTGAATGAAAGCGTTGAGTCAGTCAAGGCTACGCTGCAAGACGTAACACAGTCTCAGGTGGACATGAAAGATAACGCCAACAGCTTGGTCAAGCTGAACATGATGGTCAACGATCTTCAGACCCGTGTACAGGCGCTTGAAAAGCGGATGAACGAGCGGGACGCTCGCAACGCCAAGGCTGCAGAGAGCGCGCCGTCTTCGGTGAAGTCGGTTGCGCTGAAACCGAAGTTGAAGGATCCGCCGTTTTTGATAGTCGGTGTTGAGTATCGCGCTGCCGAGCCGTTTCTGTCGATCATCAGCAAGGACAGCCATTCCCTTTCCGACGTGAAGCTGGTTCAGCCGCCGGAACTGGCGGCTGACGACTGGCGATTGAAGGCAATCACCGCGACCAAGGCGGTGTTCATTGTCGATGGGCGCGAACAAACGGTTGCGCTGCCATGAGAACCGCGTTTGTGTTGCTGGGCATGATGGCTTTGTCTTTCGGCACCATTTCTTACGCCCAGAAGCCACAAACGCTGCCGTCGCAAGTGCTGCCGGCAGTGTCGGTCAAGCCTGTCATCGTGACGCCGGAAGAACAATCCGGGGAACAGAATTCATCGACGCAAGCGTCCGTGATGCGACGCCACGAAGAAAACGCGAAGCGATGGGGATTGAAGGCCGAGGATTGGCAAAGGTTCGAGGAAATCAAGAAGGGACCGCGTGGTTACTGGTCGCCGAATCTGGATCCGCTGACCGCCTTGGGCGTTGAAGCCCGCAGCGAAAACGAGCGAGTGCGCTTTGCCCAGATACAGGCGAAGATGGAATTCGAGCGCGTCGAGCGCGAGCTGGCGTATCAGCGCACCTATGATGCGGTCTTCAATAAAATCTACGGCAACGTGTTGCCGATTAATCTTCCGGCAAACAAATCAGAAGCGCCAACACCGTCGCGTCTTGCTCTGTTCATCAAGTTGAACTGCGCCGAGTGCGACAAGAAAGCCAAGAAGCTGCAAGCCGACAAGACGCCGTTCGACGTGTACATCGTCGGCACCGGCGGCAACGATGGGACGATTCGGGATTGGGCCAAAGGGGTAGGTATCAGCCCCAAGCTGGTGCAGTCAAAGACCATCACGCTGAACCACGATAACGGCACGTTGCAATCATTGGGCGGCTCCGCCGACAAGCTGCCGGCGGTTTACCAGCTCTCCGAAGGGTCAGGGCTATGGGTACGTATCGAATGATCCTGCCGCTCTTGTTGCTGGCGGTGGCGGCGCAAGTCTGCGCTGTCGAGCCGCCATCAGCTTACCGCAACGCAGCAGCCAAGGCCAATGTCCCCGCTACCGTCTTGTATTCCCTGGCGTTGCAGGAATCTAGGGCAGCACTTCCAAGCGGCGAGAAACCCTGGCCGTGGACATTGAACGTCGCCGGCGAGTCATGGCGGTTTCGGAATCGGCAGATGGCCTGTAGGGCGTTGTCCCTGGCTGTCGAGTCTGTAGGTTCCAAACAAGTGGATGCCGGGCTTGGCCAAGTCAACATCGGCTGGAACGGCTATCGCTTCAAATCGCTCTGCGAGACGCTGGAGCCTCGCAAGAATCTGGAGATCAGCGCGCAAATCCTGCGCGAACACTACGATGCAACCGGCGATTGGATTGCCGCTGCCGGACGTTATCACCGTCCGGCTGGCGGCGCGCCGGCTGCGCGCTATCGAATGGAATTTAAGGAACACGCGGCGCGTGTTTTACAGGTGGCCGTCAATGACGTGCCAAGAGCTTTGGGAGCTTTGTGAGGTATGAAAATGAGACTTTGGAAAATTCTGTTTGCCTTTCCGCTGGTACTGGCCGGTTGCGGCCACATCGAAGTCGGCGGCGAGTGCATCACCTGCATTAACAACCCGACCACGGGTGAAGCGGTCAACTACGATCCTGCCAAGTACGGCAAG
>Ga0123354_10000027_pt1 | contig 111401 bp, 98 predicted proteins | sample TergutLab28metaG_2_FD_97872 | JGI IMG/M metagenome (GOLD analysis project Ga0123354, IMG submission 97872) | Labiotermes labralis P4 segment gut microbial communities from Petit-Saut dam, French Guiana - Lab288 P4 | ecosystem: Host-associated > Arthropoda: Insects > Digestive system > Gut ... | reverse complement strand
TAAATTTAATTATACGACGGGGAAATAGAAATAATCAGACAAAAACCCGGAACAATTTTTAAGAGACGGGGCGGGAAAGACTGCAGAAAAAAAGTAATATAAATAAAATATTCAAAAATAATACAAAGGAAAAAGTATAAAGTAGATATATTTATAATATGCTAGTTCCAGTAACTTAAATGGGGGATGAGGAATCAAAAACCTACGCTACTCGATTCTCTTTCCCTTTCCTATCAAAAGACTAGAGACGGATTCTTTAGTTTTTAATTATCGCGTTTGATATGGATGTTTTTTAAGCGTTATAGAATGCCGGCTGTAGGTTAAAAGCCCCTCGCGCTGCATGGCGGTAAGTTCTTTGGCCAGCGCCGTGCGGTCGACGTTCAGAAAATCAGACAGCTGCGTTTTGTTGATTTTGCCGCCGCAGGTAAAACTGCGCGGCTCGCCGTGTTCTTCCTGCAAATAAGAAATTATTTTGTCCCGCACGGTTTTCTTTGACATATGCAGCACGCGGAAATTAGCGCGCACAAATTTTTTGTATATCATTTTCGCGATGTTATACATTATTTTTCTGTGAATATCCGCCAGCAGCGGGGAGGGATTAAGCAGTGTACGCGCGTCTATAAAAAGTATTTTGCACGCGCCGCCCGCGACGACGTAAAAATCGCGCGGCATGGTGTCCCTGTAGGCGGCGGATTCGCCGAAGCTGTCGCCTTCGTTTAAGTCGTGCAGAATCCTTGAATCGCCGTCCGTGCCGCCGCGCATGATAAATACGTTGCCTTTCAAAATTATTCCTATTTCATTAAAAAAGTTATCATGCGATATAAAAATCATTTCATTATTTTTGAAACTGCGCGCGCGGTGCCTCACCATTCTGAAGCAGCGCTCGATTTCCTCTTTCGTAAGGCCGGCAAACAAGACTGTCATTTTAAGTTCATTGTAAGCGTCAAACATAAGGATATCCTTGTTTTAATGTAGTAAAGGTAACGTAAAGTCTAGCAAAAATTTTCTGTAATTTAAATAGTCAAAATAAAGGGGTAAGGGTAAGCGGGTGAAAACCGGCGGTTTGGGGGATATACGCCGCTTGAAACTGCAAGCTCCGCGGTAAACGCGGAGCTTTTTTCAGCTTATTACAAAGCTTTCTTTATCGGTATTAAATGAAAGATAGTATGTTCTGCCTTCGACGGGCGTTATCAGCACTTTTTTTATGCCTGACGAAACGGTTTCGGGAGTGTACATAACCCCGCGGCGCGGCCAGGAATATTCAACTTTTATTTCAACGGTGCCCTCTGGCAGATGAATGCCTGTTTTGCCGTTTTCGGTAAAAAATAAAGGCTCGCCATTGTTGACGGAATAAACCGACATTCTTTCAAGAGGCGGTTGTATAATTAAGAGTCTCGCAAAGTCGTTATAGATGGGCTGCGGTTTTGCAATCTTTCCGGAAATGCGCTTGGTAAGGTCCGGAACCGGGAGAGAAGAAGTAAAAGTCTTTTCCGCGTCAGGAACATTCTCAGGAACAGGTGCGTCAACGGGAGTTTTTTCTAAAACCGGCGCCTGCCCAGGAGCCGGAGGCGGAGGGGGAACCGTGACGGAAACCGCAGCTTTTACCGGCGCTGAAACGGGACTGGCCGCTTTTGTTCTGGATTTGCGCAGCAACACCAGCAGCAGCAGTAATATAAATATTGTCAAGCCTCCGAAAATATAGAGGTTAGGAGGCGTCATAATAAGATGCAAATAATTTGATAATTGTTCCATAAGCATATTATATACAAAAAAAGCCCCGCTCCGGCAGGGCTTTTTGTTGTTGTAATTTTATTTCTTTTTTTGCTCGTATTGAAGGGTTTTTGTTGTCATGTCCGTTACCGCCGAAGGACCGTAGAATTGTATCGGGCCCGGGAAAACGTAGGATTCGGTTTTTGCCCAGACGTCCCGCGCTTTTTCCAGCTGCTTAAATGGCGCGCCGTTAAGTTCGACAAGAGCTTTTTTGATGACCGGTTTTTCTTTGCCTTTGCGTCTTTCAATATTCATCATCATTGTCAAAGGTATGCCGCCGCATTCCCACTTTGCCGGCGCTTTGACGAGTTTTCTGACGGAAGATAAATAACCGCTGCATTTGTTCAGCGCCAAAACCGCCGCGTTATAACCCAGCGCGTAGCAGTAATTCGCGTCAAAGTTAGACGGCGCGCCGCAGCGGCCTTCATAACCGAAGAAATGCGTTATAGTGGAAAATTTGCCGTCGTATTTTTCTTCCGCTTTCAGCGTTTTGAGTTTGGCGGAAAGCATATCGATTAACAGTTTTTCCGTCTCTATTAACGAAACCTGCACGTTGCCGTGCGGGTCCCTGTCCAGCATTAACTGCGCGGCGATACCGCCGGGGAGGGACTTCATCAGCGCGGCAAGATTGGCCGGCAGTTTGGAGATTACAAAATTTTTCTTTTCCTCAAAAGAAGAAACGGCGGCAAGCGCGGTTTCGTTTTCGGCCAGAGCGTCGTTGAGCGCGGAAATTAATTCCTTCATCTCCGGGATAAATTCGATAAGCCCTTCCGGCACAAGACATACGCCGAAGTTTTTACCGTCTTTCGCGCGCGAAACGATAACGGCGGCGATATTGTCAATTACCTGGGACAGCGTCATATTTTTCGCCAGCACTTCCTCGCCGATAAGAACGATATTCGGCTGCGTTTTGAAGCCGACTTCCAGCGTTATGTGCGACGCGCTGCGGCCCATAAGCCGCACAAAATGCCAGTATTTGCGGGCGGAATTTACGTCGCGGCAGATGTTGCCGACCAGTTCCGCGTAAATTTTTGTCGCCGTGTCAAAACCGAAAGAGGTTTCGATTATTTCATTTTTTAAATCGCCGTCGATGGTTTTCGGCACGCCTATGACGCTGACCGCGACGCCGGAGGTTTTAAAATATTCCGCTATTACGCCGGCGTTGGTGTTACTGTCGTCGCCGCCGACTACTATGAACGCGTCAAGTTTATTTTTTAAAATATTTTCTTTTGCCGTGGCAAGCTGCTCGTCTGTTTCAATTTTCGTGCGGCCGGACTGGATTAAATCAAAGCCGCCGGTGTTTCTGTAGCCCTCCATAAGCGCGGGGGTAATTTCTTTAATTTGATTTTCAAGCACGCCGCCCGGGCCGCCCAAAAAACCGTAAAGTTTATTTTTAGGATTAGCTTTTTTAAGGCCGTCCAAAATGCCCGCTATGACGTTATGCCCGCCCGGCGCCTGCCCGCCGGAAAGGACGACCGCCGCGCGGATTAGTTTTTTAACGTCGGCGTTTTTGCCTTTGACAAAAGAAATTTCCGGCATGCCGTAAGTATGGGGGAATATTTTTTTGACCGTTTCTCGGTCCGCTACGCTTTGGGTGGGTTTGCCCTGTTTGATTTTTAACGCCGACGGGCCGTTTTTTAAAATATCCGGAAGGACGGGTTTGAAGTTAAGTCTTTGCCGCTGAAGTTCGGAAATGTTTGCCATTGCAGTTCTCCTGAAAGATTAAATCGTCTTATATATTATATAAAAATTAAGACGGCGGAATTCTGCGGCGGCTGGGACGGCGTTACTTAAACAACTCGCTGTTGGCTTTGAGCCAGTTGTAAAGGTTGGGGCGCGTGAAGTTGTTGACTGATTTTGTGTCATAATACATCTTTATCATTCCGTCAAAACCGCCGTCAAATAAATCTTTGGGGTTTGCCGTCGCTGAGGACGTCAGCACCACCGGCGGCTGGGAAGGCAGGCGCGCGCTTCTCATGGCTTGAATAATATCATAGGCGCTGTAATCCAGCCTGTTAAAAGACGTGTAGCCCATGCTCCCGCTGACGTTTTCAAAATTCATGTCCATCAGCACCAAATCATATTTGCGGGACATTAGTTTTTTAAGAGCGTCCTCTTTGCCCATCGCCGTGTCAAAGACGCGGAAATCTTTTCCTATGGTATTTTCCGCGGTTTTGGCGTAAACGTATCCGTCGGTGACAAACAGCACGGATTTTTCAGAAGCGAGCCTGTGGTACTGCTCTAAAGAAGCGCCGGTTAAAACCTGGGGAGGATGTCCCGAAGTTTCGCCCGTAAAATAAAATTTCGAGGGTTCATAAATCCTGTTTACCGCCGCGGGGCCGGCGCTGAACAAATCATCGTTGGCTTTTAGCCATTTGTACAGACTGGGGCGCGTGTATGCGCTGAGTAATTCCGTATCGTCATAAATCAGCAGACTCCCGTCAAATCCGCCTTTAAATAAATCTTCGGGCTTGGGCACCCAGGAGGCGGCGCATATTATCCGGGGCTGGCGCGGCAGCTTGGCGGCGCGTATGGCTTTGGCTATGTCATATCCCGAGTCGCCGAGAGTGGCAAAAGGCGCGGAACCGGCCACTCTTCCCATGTTTGTATTAAAGTTCATATCCATAAGCACAAGGTCGTATTTGCCGGCCATGAGTTTGGCTATAGCGTCGTTCTGCCCTCTTGCAATTTCAAAAGAACGGAAGTCTTTTCCCAGAATTTCTGTGGCCGTTTTCGCATAACTATATTCGTCAGTAATATAAAGTACTGTCTTATCGGAGGCAAGACTCTGGTAATCCTGTAAATAAGTTCCTGTTAAAGCCTGCGGGATATCTCCGTTAACTTTATTTGAAAAAGTGAACTTTTCTGCGTCGTAAATCCTGCTTCCGGCCGTCGGCGCCGCCTTCGATGGAAACAAATAGGGTTTAAGTATCGGAACCTGGTCTACCTGGGTTTGATTATATGTAACCCGCGCTTTTTTTAACCACGCGTCATTTTTAAACGCGCCGTTTTCAAAAGAACGTAAAACGTCGCCGATTTCCTGCATTTTCCGCTGATTCTCATACTGTATAATCCTGTTAGGCGAAGCCGCTTCTCTGACTATCGAAGATTTCAACGCCCTCATTTCTTTATCATATAAAAGCTGGAAAACATCATACCCATGCCTGCTTTCGCCGTTTGCCAGTTTTGGCAGGACATATTTGCCTATGTCGCTGAAATAATAAGGCTCTTCCGCCGGAATTTTAATAACGTCTGTAATTCCCGCGAACGCGGGATTGGTAACGGCTGTTTCCATGCCGGTTTTTATTGAGTTTACCGCGGCGGCGGGAATCTGCCTCATTTTGAGAAGCGTCTCGGCGGATTTCTCGGCTGCTTTCGCCCACACTATCGTGCCGCCTTCCACGGCGCCGGCGGCTCTGATAACCCTGAACGTCTGCGTGCCGCTTCTGGCGCTCCATAAAATTATCCTGCTTCCCCAGCGCGGCAGGCTTACCGTTAAAGATTCTCCGCCCGTCAGAGCGGCTATAGCCAAATCAATCCCGATAATTTCTGCCAGAGTTGTACCGACGCTGTAAATCTGCTCTTCAAGGCGCGGTTTGCCGTCGGCTCTTTTCACGGCTTCGGAATAATCTCCTTTAAGATATCTGTTCCCGTATTTTAAAGTATTTTGGTAAAGAATATTTATCATGCGCTGTCTGAAAAGGGAGGCTTCTTTCGGGTTAAGGTCTGATATAAATGTCCCGTCGGGCGCGGGCTCCTGATGGCTGTCCACCACTGCTGCGCCGTACTCCGGGTCCAGAGTTTCAACGTCTTTTGTAAAATACGTTTTTTCTATGAAGGCCGCCGCGTCGGATTTTTGTTTATCCGCCGCGTCCGGCGCGTTTAACAGGCAGAGCGCGCTGTTTACTTTAAATACCGCGTCAGGCGGATTGTAAAAATTATTATTGAGGATTTCTTTGGTAAGAGGATATATGCTTTCGTCGCACAAAGCGTAGGAATAGCGTTCTTTAATGCTGTAATTTTCAACGTTGCCGTAACTCGTCAGCAGCTTGTTTTTTAATCTTCTGTAAAGTTCTGCCCAGAGATACGGATTTTCCTGTTCTTTTAATACTCTGGTTCTTAATCTGTTTTCGCTGTTGTAAAATTCTTCCGCGCCGGCAAAATCATAAACCGCCCTTAAAGCCGCCGCAAAATATGTGCTGCTGACAAACGGTCTGTCGGTGCTGTTTTCTATTATTCTTATTATCTCCGGCGGGACTTCTCTGTTTTTCGCGATTCCTTTTTCTATGTTCAGATAATCCTGTTCCGTTTCCGCTCCGGAGTATCTTGACTGCGCGAGTATGCTCAGCGCGAAAAAGTGGTCCAATCCTTCCAGCGGCGTTTTATACTGGTCTTCTATAAGGCCGAGATTGGAAAGGCTGTCGGCGGCAAGGTCAGTCAGGCGTTCTCTCTGCCGCGGGGTGATATAGGGGGATAAATATATTTCGCTGAGTATCTGCCAGGCGAGGCTTTCTCTTTCGTCCGCGACTTTTGCGTTTTTGCCCGCGTTTTTAAGCGTGTTCAGACGTTCGGAAGCTATTTCATACGCCAGGTTGTATGACATTACGGCGGAACTTTTGGCGGCCGTAAACATTTTACCGTCTTCATAGATTTTTATTGAAAGAAAGATATTTTTCAGGCTTTCGGAATCGGCAGGCGGCAAAGTTCCGCTCTGCGCGTAACCGAACGGAGCGGAAAACATTATAGTACAAATCATTATAATGCTTATTAACTTCTTCATAAGAATATAATAATGTTTAAAAATGAAAAAACATGGGCCTTTAGACCTATGTTGCGCCTGGGCCCTTTTCCCGTCCTTGTTGTATTGGGGGGCGCTTACTGGACATAGTTATATTTGCGTATAAGATTATGGAGGAAAGCGCGTCGCGGCGCTAGGATTTATATTATAATGATATTAAGGAAATTTTTTAAAATCCGCGGAGGCATTCAGATGAAAAAAGGATTTACGCTGCTGGAACTTATGGTTGTAGTTTTTATAATCGCCACGCTGGCGGCCATAGCGCTGCCAAACTATGAAATGGCGGTAGAGCGGTCCCGCGCCACGACAGGTCTTCTTCTCGCGGAGCAAATCGCCCGCGCGAACGACGCTTATTATTCGGAAATGAACTCCTACGCCAACGACATGAAGGATTTGGATATAAAAATAGACGGAACCGGGCAGCCGCCGCAATTAAATGATCCTACTGATACTGCTGACGGTTTGAACCGCGTGAGAACCAAATTTTTTGAAGTGGGAGTTGCAACGGCTTACTCCTATAAAGGCTTTGCAAACGCTTATCCTTTGGGCTCTAAATATATTATAGCCGTAAAAAATGACGGCACCGCCGTCTGCGGCGTGTACAGCGCCGCGGATACCGTTAAATACGGCAAACTATGCACCTCTATGGGCGGCAAACCAAGCCCGTCGGCAGGCTTATGTCTGAATGTAATCAGCCAGAGTAACTGTTATATTCTGCCGAGTAAGTAAATGGCCGCCGCGCGGAGAGGGAAGGTATGAATATTAATAATGACATGACCGTTGGGGAAATGGCAACATTGGAACATAAATCCATTGCTGTTTTTAAGGAACTGGGAATTGATTTTTGCTGCGGCGGCAAACAGAATTTAAAGAAGGCTTTGAAAGAAAAAAATATAACAGCTGAAGCGTTTATAACTAAGCTGGAAAAACTGAAAAAGACGGCTAAAAAAGAGGTTGATTTCAAAAAGATGACGCCGCGGGCGCTGGCGGGATATATCGACGATAAACACCACGCTTATCTGCATAAAGCCCTGCCGGAAATAGGCGCGCTGGCGGCAAAAGTCCTGGGCGTGCACGGCGCGCGTCATCAGGAATTATTTGAAATTTATAAATTGTTCGGCAGACTGAAAACGGATTTAGAGCAGCATTTAATAAAAGAAGAAACCATGCTGTTCCCGGCGATAACAGATTTAAATAAAAATGAAAAATTGAAAAAACTTGCGCGCGAAATCAAGAAAGAACATGAAGAAGCCGGCGCGCTGCTGGATGATATCAGGGTGCTGACTCACAATTACAATCTGCCGGACGACGCATGCATGAGTTTTGAAAATTTATACGATTCTCTTCAGGAAATGGAAGACGACCTGCACGAACATATCCATCTGGAAAATAATATACTGCTGAAAAATATTGTTTGATAAAGTGCGCGGCTAAAGCCGGGGCATTTTATTTTCCGTGTCCGGCGCGGCGGGTTCTTCTTCGGACGGCGGACCGTTGTAGATATTACCAAAGTTTATTTCCGCTTTCTCTTCTTTTTTATTCCAGTCACCGCCGGCTATGCCGCGTTTTGTGATTTCTTCCAGATGCGTAAAATAATAATACGCGGAATATACCGCCATCACAAAACAAAACGCGGCGAGCAAAAATAAAATTCTGCCTACCACAATATCATAATTCAGAAGGCCGAGCGGCTTAAGTATAAAATACCAGTCTCCGTTTGCTTCTCCGGGCTTAAAATGGCTGAGGAAATCAGAACCCGTCAGAGCCATATTCTGCGCGCGCGCGTCGGAAGCGTACTCCGCGGCGCCGTAAATCGTCGTGCTTATCCAATATAACAGCGGCGGTGTCAGCATGCCGCCGCCTTTTAAACGCAGCAAAAGCAGCAGTAAAATTATCGGGACTAAAGTTTCCATACCGTTGCCGGCCGCTATCCTTATCCACCTGGCCAGGCACATGCCGTTATCGTCATAACAACCGTCGGGCACCGGCAAAAGCATGTCGGCCATATTTCCGACAATCGTGTGGCTGAATTCATGTATCAGATAATTAGGCAGGTAAACGATATCGTTGTCAAAAAGAGAGTGGATAAAACCTTTTGAATAGTCCGACGCGTAAGTGATTTTTGTCACGTGGAAAGAATATACAAAAAGAACCGCGGCTATGATAATAATTACATGCGAGAGTTTATATTTAAAAAAGAAGAAACTCTGCCTGTACGGGTCCGGGAAATCAGATATCCAGCCGAGTATATTTTTTATCCTCTCCATAGATAATTATTATAACTTATAAATTTTATTTGTCAGGATTTTTTTTAGAAAATAATTTACTCATACTTCCTCATTTCCCGCGAACTCATCTAAAATATTAAGCGGAATTATCTCAGTCGTAAAAAAACATAGTCTTTTTAATAATTTTGGATTACCGGTTTTAACGCGTATAATATATTTATATCCGCGCGCCTTTTGGCGGAATACTTGAATTTAAAGAGAGGTATTGTTGTGGGGCAAATGTTAACGGTAGGCAAAGAACTTATAAGAATAAGCCCGAAAGACGCGAGGAAAATAGAATATTCCGACAATGGGGGGCGCGTATGGAGAATACGCTATATCGGTCTGTCCGCTACCGGAGAATTTCAGGATTTAAAAGGCAGCGGAAAAGAGCTCCGCGCGCTGACGAGCAAAGGGGTATTCTATTCCCAGAATGCCGGCAGAAGCTGGATTTTCAGGGGCTATTAAAATTGGGGTGTTCCGTTATATTTTGGCGAGACGGTTTTTGATTGCCGCAGTTGCTTTTTCCCTGTCAAAGGAATAGTGCGCTTTTCCGTTTCCCAGGTCTGTTGATTTACATAATATTACGTCGTGATTATTGCCTATAGGCGCCCAGTTTGTAAAAATGTTTTTTTCGTAAAACGCGACCATATTTTTATCAAACGCCGAGGCTATGTGGACTATGCCGGTATCCACGGAAATAATTATGTCGGCGGATTTAACCAGCGCGAAAAGTTCTTTCACCGTCGTTTTATAGGACAGCCGGGCGTTCTGTATGCCGTTTTCTCCGCACAAAGCCAGTGATTTTTCTTTGGTCTTTTCGTCGTACGGAATTACTATATCCAAATCGTTAAAATGTGACTGAACATCATTAATTACCGATATTACCGACGGCGCGTCCAGTATTTTTGCGGAACCGCAAATATTCAGCAGCACCCTTTTTTGACCTTTTTTCCAGAACGCCAGCGCGGTTTTTAAATCTTTTTCCGCAACGTATAAATCATATTTTCTTTTTTCCGTTTTCAGGTTAAATCCGGAAAAATAATCCAGCATAACGTCATAAATATGTCTGCCCGCGTTATCCGCCGGTTTGTAATCTTTGTAATAGGAAAAATCCGTCATTTTTACATCGTACTTCGAGTAACGCGGGCCGGTGATGACTTTCTTCGGGTTCAGCACGCGGTAAAATAAAAAATTCCCGGCGTTCATATGGTCCCGCGCGTCGATATAAACGTCAGCTTTATTCCTCAATTTTAAGAAGTGGTAAAAAGTGTAAGGATATACTTTGTCGATATACGGGTTATCTTTAAACACGTCGCGCGAGCGGCTTCTCTGCACGACGCAGACGTTAATATCCGGCCGGTTTTTCTTAAGTTCCCTGACGGCTGCCGCCATGACTATGGAATCCCCTATGCCGGACCAGCTTCGCACGAGAACGGATTTGGCGTCCTTAACGTCAAAATCCTTAATCTTCGGATTGCCGAGAAACAGCATAAGCCTTTTTGTCAGCTTTTTAAACATATCATTATACTACTAAATATTTATATATTTATAATTTAAAATAACTAGTTAGATTGAGGAGTACGCGGGATAATCATAACTGCCTCCGCTTCATACCGCGATGTACGCGGAATATCAATAACCGCGCGGTATTTTTCCATATTAAAATATGTATAATAAAATTTAAACTTAAGTTATGAGGAGAAAAAATGAAAAAAATAATTCTTATCTTCTGCGCGGCGGTTTTACTCGCGACGGTATCAGTATACGCGCAGCAAAAGACGACGACCGCTCAAGCGTATTCCGTAAGTTACCTGACGTCTGGGCCAAGCGTAAAAAAATCTAAAAAACATTCGTCAAAAAAGAAAGCGGCGGCGCCGGCGGCTTCATGCGCGAATTTCCCGGATAAACTTGCGGCGTGTTCTCCTTTTAAATGCAAATTTAAACACCCGGCGATGGCGGCTTTCGGCGCGTCGGACCAGGAAAGCATGATGCTGCGTAATATCACCGGCTTAAAAAACGGCAAATGCGTGTACAAAGAACAAATGCCGAATAACGGTTTGATGACCTGTAAATTTCCGAAAAAAGACCTGGCGAACTACGCGGACGAATACAGAAAAACAATGCCGTCCGTCGACGCGGGAAATATGTCCGTCAACGTATCGGCGGACTTAGTCAGCGGGCAGCAAACTTCTTCCTCTTCGCCGGATTCGCCTCTGCTGCAAAGCGCGATGAACAACGGAACCTGCGTCGTGGCGGGTTACAAATAGTAAAATAAAAAGATAACGGACAAATGACAAAACTCCCCGCGTAGCCGATATGCGGGGAGTTTCTTGTAATTATTTCTTTTATTTATGATACTATAAACTATATATTAAGACATAATGTTTTGCCTATAGGGAGAAACCTATATGTATAAAACACCGGCTTTCAGAAATATTTTACTGCTGATTTTTACCGCGGTCGTTTTGGTGTCTTTAAGTATTGTTTTGTATTGGAAACATTTAGACAACGTGCTGGAGCAGAGGGAAAAGGCGGACATCTTTTCCGCCGGACAAACTCTTGCCAAAGAATTTAATTATCAGATTGACGCGGAACTGCAGGTGCTGGCCTCCGTCGGGGAATCGCTTGAGGGACTGCCGCGCGTGGAGGATACGAAGGGCCTTATGCTCTATCTGGCCCGCCAGAAGCAGCGCAATAATTTTGAGATGATGGGCTTTCAGTTTCCCGACGGCAAAACTTATTTTTCGGACAGTTCCGCGCAAAACGATTTTCTCTCCGCCGAAGCAATATCCGCCGCTTACAGAGATAACTATTATGTTTCAAGGTCCGCCGCGCATGATGATAAAAGGATTATAATTGTCAAGCCCGTCTACAGAAACGGCAATAAAGCGGGCGTATTATTTGCCGCGCAGCTTACGGCTTTTTACGAGACCGCGCTGTACCGTGAGCCGGTGCCCGGCTATACGCAGTGGTTTATTGCCGGCGCGGACGGGGATATTATACTTGGTCGTAATAACGCCGCCGCCGGCTGCCTGAAACAAATCCCGCCGGACAACGGCGCCGCGCGGTGTTCTTTATCCGGCAGGGATTATTTTATATCTTCCGTTCCTCTCGAGTACAATAATTGGCGGCTGCTGGCATTGCAGCCTAACCCCGGCCACAGGCCGCAGAAACAGCTGACAGCCGCCGTGTTTATGTGCGTGGCGATTATTATCGTGCTGGGAGTTTTGCTGCTGTTTATTATACTCGCTTACCGCCAGCACAGCGACGCATTGTACCGCAGCGCTTTTATTTACCACGTGACCGGTTTGGGCAACCACAATTATTTTGAGTCTAATTTTGCCAGGACCGCGGACGCTTTCAGAAAAAACAAAATACCTTTCGCGCTGACGGCGGTAAATATAAACAGGTTTAAAGCGATTAACGATATTTACGGTTTTGAGCAGGGGGACAAGATTTTAAAACACGCGGCGCGGATTTTGAAGGAAGAGGTTAAGGAAAACGAACTTCTCTGCCATTCGTCCGCGGACAGATTTTTATTACTGCTGGCCTGCCCGGACCGCGCGGAATTTAACGCGCGTATAGAAAAAATACTGTCGCGCATAAGCCATTTTTGCCAGGATGAAAAATTATGTCTTGAAATAACGGTTAACGCCGGCATGTACCTGGTTGACGAGGATGTCCCTTTCTATATAATGATTGACCGCGCGAACATGGCCCTCAATTCCATACGCCGCGACGCCGGGCAGACTTTCGCGTTTTACAACGACGCTTACCGCGAGCAGATTAAACTTATATCTGAAATTGAGAGCAAAATGAACGCCGCCCTTGCCGACGGGCAGTTTAAAGTTTTTATACAGCCCAAATATGATTTCAAAACCCGCCGCATAGAAAGCGCGGAGGCGCTGGTCCGCTGGCAGGACGCGAAAAAGGGGCTTATCCCGCCGGACAAATTTATTCCGGTGTTTGAGAAAAACGGTTTTGTGCTTAAACTGGATATGTTCGTTTTGGAAGAGACGGTAAAACTTCTGGCGCGGCGCATAAAAGAAGGCAGGCGGGTAGTGCCCGTCGGCGTAAACTTTTCGCGCTTACACCTGGAAGACGCTCGTTTTATAGACGCGGTAACCGAAATTGTTGACCGCTATAACCTGCCGCACAACCTTATAGAACTGGAAATAACCGAGAGTATCGCTTTTGACAGCGGCAAAACTATGCGCGGCGTTTTGGACGCGCTGCACGCGCGCGGGTTTACCGTCGCTATGGATGATTTCGGCGCGGGGTATTCTTCGCTTAACATACTTAAAGATTTAAATTTTGACTGCGTGAAACTGGATAAAGAATTTCTGACGCGCGGCGAAACCAGCGAACGCATGCGCCATATTATCAGCGGCACGGTGGAGATGATAAAAAAGCTGGGCTGCGTCATAGTTACCGAAGGCGTTGAAACAAAAGAGCAGGTGGAATTTTTAACGGCCATCGGCTGTGATTTGGCGCAGGGCTATGTCTTTTCGCGCCCGCTCCCGTCCGCGGATTTTGAGCATCTGCTCGACGAGGATGTCTTGAAGACAAAGTTATAAAAACATAAATTTGACAACATATAAATATGTGATATAATTGAAAATGTCCGTTTCAAAACAGGAGAAATTATGACCGCTAACACGCAGACGCTTCCCCCCAGGCAGGACAATATCGGAATGTTGGAAAAAATCGGTTATGCTTCAGGCGATATGGCCTGCAACTTTATCTACCAGACTATAATAATGTATCTGACGTTTTTTTATACGGATATTTTCGGAATTTCCGCAAAAGCCGTGGGCATTATGTTTTTCGTGTCCCGCTTTTGGGACGCTATTACGGACCCTGTTATCGGCGCGTTCATAGACAAACACCACTTCAAAGACGGCAAATACCGCCCCTATATGCGTTACGGGGCGATTCCTTTTTTAGTGACCGCCGTCCTCTGCTTCACCACGCCGGGTTTTAACGACGTCGGCAAAATAATTTACGCTTACGTCACCTATATTCTTCTGACGATGGTTTACACGACGATTAACATTCCTTACGGCGCTCTTACCGCGGCCATGACGAGAAGACAGGACGAAACCGCCAGCATCACCTCCGTCCGCATGTTCATGGCGAACGCCGGCGGCGTGATAATAGCTTTCTTTTTACCGTTTCTGGCGGGTTTGTTCGGCGCGAAATTCGGCCCCCAGCACGGGTACCAAATGACTATGGTAGTCATGGGCATTATCGGCGCGTCGCTTCTTTTGTTCTGCTACAAAAGCACTAAGGAACGCGTCGTGCCCGTCAGCGAAGAACCTATTAAAGTCAAAGACATGATTTCGCAGTTTAAGTTAAACACTCCTCTTATTTTACTATGCGTTATGTTCGCGGTAAACTTTTCCACGTTCTCCATAGCCGGCGGCGTTGGCACCTATTATATACAGTATAATCTCGGCCGCCCGGACCTTCTGAAATATTTTAACCTGGCCGGCACCATACCGGCTATTATTCTGTTCCCGTTCGTGCCCGCGATGGTGCGCGCCGTCGGGAAAAAGCCTTTTATGTACGGCGGCATTCTGCTGAACATGGTCTTTACGCTTGCATATCTGATAATCCCGCCGGGCGCGGTGTGGGCGGCTTTTGTCTGTAAAATCGTGGCGGCTGTCGGCGGCATTACCGGCGGTTACGCGTGGGCTCTTGTGCCGGAGGCCATTACTTACGGCGAATACAAAACGGGCCACAGAATGGGCGGCGTGGCGTACGCGGCAATCGGATTTTTCTTTAAATTCGGTCTGGCCGTCGGCGGCATGCTGCTGGGTTTCATGCTGGACTTATTTAAGTATGTTCCTAATCAGGTTCAATCGGCGGAATCTCTGCGGGGCATTTTGATTATGGTTTCGATAGTGCCCGCGATATTAATGTTTATAACGCTGGTAATAATGAAATTCTACCCGCTTGACGACAAACGTTACGCCGAACTTGTCCACGCCGTCGAAGAACGCGCCGCGGCGCAGGCTTAGGAGAAAATATGTACGATATAAAAAAAGAAGCGCGCGCGTTAGTAGCGAAAATGAATCTGCGGGAAAAAGTTTCCCAGATGATTCATAATTCAAAAGAACTTAAACATCACAATATCCCGTCTTACAACTGGTGGAACGAAGCGCTGCACGGCATAGCCCGCGCGGGCGTGTCGACGGTATTCCCGCAGGCCATAGGTCTGGCCGCGACGTTTGACGCCGAACTTGTCCAAAAAGTGGCGGACACTGTCTCCACCGAAGGCCGCGGAAAATTTAACGCTAATCAGGAAGAAGGCGACCATGATATATATAAAGGAATAACTTACTGGACGCCGAACATAAATATTTTCCGGGATCCGAGATGGGGCCGCGGTCATGAAACTTACGGCGAGGACCCGTATCTTACGTCGCTCATGGGCGTGGCGTATATAAAGGGTTTGCAGGGGCCTGACAAAAACAGCCTTAAAACCGCCGCCTGCGCGAAACATTTTGCCGTTCACTCCGGCCCGGAAAATGACAGACACCACTTCAACGCCGTCGTGGACGATTATGATTTGTGGAATACTTATCTGCCCGCCTTTGAAGCCGCCGTCAAGGAAGCCAACGTGGAGGCCGTCATGGGCGCGTATAACCGCACTCTGGGCGAGCCTTGCTGCGGCTCAGAACTGCTCCTAAAAAAAATCCTGCGCGATAAATGGGGTTTTGACGGACACGTGGTTTCAGACTGCTGGGCCATAAAAGATTTTCACGAAAACCATAAAGTTACAAAAGGGCCGGAGGAATCCGTCGCGCTGGCTATTTCAAAAGGCTGCGACATTAACTGCGGCAATCTGTTCCCCAACGCCGTGGCCGCCGTTCAAAACGGCTTGATAAGCGAGGAGAATATAGATACGGCGGTAACCCGCCTGTTTACCACGCGCATGCGTCTGGGACTTTTGGGCGCTCCCAAAAATCCGAAATACGCGGACATCCCTTATAATGTCGTGGATTGTCCCGAACACAACGCTTTTAACACGGAAGTCGCCCGCAGAAGCATAGTTCTGCTTAAAAACGACGGCGCGTTGCCGCTTAATATCAAAAAAATAAAAACTATCGGCGTAATAGGCCCGAACGCGGACAGCCGCAAAGCTCTTGAAGGCAATTACATGGGCACGCCGAGCCGCCACATCACCGTTCTTGACGGAGTGAGGGAAATAGCGGAAAAAGCCGGAGCCCGCGTTTTGTTCAGCGAAGGCTGCCATCTTTTTAAAGACAGGACAGAAGGACTGGCGCAGGAAGACGACCGTTTGTCCGAAGCCCGCGCCGTCACAAAACGCAGCGACGCGGTTATCGTCTGCCTCGGTCTTGACGCGGACATTGAAGGCGAAGAGAGCGACGCTTTCAGCGCAAGCCAGGCCGTCGGGGACAAGCCTTACATTGAACTCCCGGGCCGCCAGCAGAAGCTGCTTGAAAACGTAATCGCGGCGGCGGGCAAAAAACCCGTCATAGTCGTTTTTGTTTCGGGCAGCGCGTTGGCCTGCGTTTACGCGGACGAAAAAGCGAACGGTATTATCCAAGCTTTTTACCCTGGCGCAAACGGCGGACGCGCGGTGGCGGAGGCAATTTTCGGCCTATTCAGTCCGTCGGGCAAACTGCCGTTGACCTTTTACCGCTCCACTTCTGATTTGCCGGATTTTAAAGATTATAACATGACCAACCGCACCTATAAATATTTTAAGGGGGAACCGCTTTATCCGTTCGGCTTCGGGTTAGGCTATTCAAAATTCTCTCTTAAAAATTTTAAAGCTGATAAAGATGTGTGCAGCGTGACGGTTGAAAACAAAGGTAAAATCCCGGCGCGCGAAACGGTGCAGATTTACGTAACCTCGCCCGGACAGAAAGAAATCCGCAGCCTTTGCGGCATAGGCAGCGTTTATCTTAAGCCGGGTGAAAAAACAGAACTTAAAATTAAGCTGGCCAAAAACGCTTTTTCCCGTTTTGACGCGAACGGGGACGCTAAGCTTATAAAAGGCAAACACGTTTTACACGCGGGTTTCACTCAGCCGGACGCGCGGAGCATGTCTTTATCCGGCGGTAAAATTCTGACGGCGGAAATTGATTTATAATAAAAAAAACGGAGGCATGGTATGGAGTATTTTTCAAAAGTAAAAAAAATAGCTTATGAAGGCCCGAAGAGTAAAAATCTCTTTGCGTACAAATATTATAACCCCGAAGAAATTGTTTTGGGCAAAAAAATGAAGGAGCATCTTCCCTTTGCCGTGGCGTACTGGCATACGATGGTGCAGGAAGGGGGGGACCCGTTCGGCCCCGGCACTTTTCAACGCAACTGGTTCGGCAAAACGCCGATGGATACCGCTAAAAACAGAGTTGACGCCATTTTTGAATTTTTAACGAAGCTGGACGTCGAATATTTTTGCTTTCACGACGCGGATATCGCGCCGCAGGGCGGCAATTTGAAAGAGACAAATAAAAATATCGACGAAATAGTTTCCCTGATAGAAAAACGCATGAAAGAAACCGGCAAAAGATTATTGTGGAACACCGCGAACATGTTTTCGGACCCGCGCTTTGTGCACGGCGCGGCCTCAAGCAATAACGCGGATGTTTTCGCCCACTCCGCCGCGCAGGTCAAAAAAGGTCTTGAAGTCGGCAAACGGCTCGGCGGAAAAAATTACGTTTTCTGGGGCGGCAGAGAGGGTTATGAATCTCTGCTGAACACGGACATGAAACTTGAGACGGACAATATCGCCCGCTTTATGAAAATGGCCGTTGACTACGCCAAAGAAATTAAATTTGACGCGCAGTTTTTAATTGAGCCAAAACCCAAAGAGCCTACTACCCACCAGTATGATTTTGACGCTGCCACGACGATAGCTTTCCTGGCGACGCACGGCCTCCAAAAGGATTTCAAGCTGAACATCGAAGCCAACCACGCCACTCTCGCCGGTCATACTTTTGACCACGACCTCTGCGTGGCGCGCATAAACGGCATGCTGGGTTCGATTGACGCAAACCAGGGCCACGTTCTTCTGGGTTGGGACACGGACGAATTCCCGACGGACCTTTACTCCACCACGCTCGGGGTGTACCAGATTATTGAAAACGGCGGCCTGCACAAAGGCGGTATCAATTTTGACGCCAAAATGCGCCGCGGCTCATTTGAACAGGACGACCTTTTCCTCGGGCACATAGCCGGCATAGACACTTACGCGCGCGCGCTTAAAGCGGTGGAAAAACTCAAAAAAGACAAATTTTTTGAGGATATTATCGACAAGCGTTACGCGTCCTACAAAACCGGCATAGGCGCGAAAATCGTCGCCGGGCAAACGGACTTCAAACAGCTTGAGGAATACGCGTTAAACAACAAGAACCTCAAAAATGAGTCCGACAGGCTGGAAACATTAAAAGCAAAACTTAACGACTATCTTTATTAGTCATCACGCCCTCCGTTAACGACGGGGGGCTGTTTTTTGTAAGGCGGCGGCGCCTGAAAAGCTGACTTTTAACTAATTCGTAAACTATAAATGAGAAAACAACTAATAATATCATCGTTAGGCTTATGTGTTTTACTTTCCGCCGCGGTTGTTCCGGCGCAGGCGCAGCAGACATTAACCATTGACGGCTTTAGTACGACCACCGCCAATGTTTACGGCAACGGCCCGGGCGCCAACGGCAGCTGGAACGGCGCCGATACGGCCGCCCTGCTTGACAGTAACGGCAACACGCTTAACTTCCTCAACAGCTACGCCGTCAGTACAGACTCAATAAACCATTTATACATTTACGGCGGCGCTATGCCGTCCGGCGGCACGCTTACCGGCGACAAAGCGGCCGATAACAACACCATAAATATTGACAACAGCAATGCGGATGTGGTTACCGGCGGATTCGCCGGCAGCAGCAGCGGCTCAGCCACGGCTAACGGAAATACAGTTAACGCCACCAACAGCCACGTTATGGCGTTTTACGGCGGGAATGCCGCCTCTTCAACCGCCAACACGGTTGAAGGCAACACCGTCAACCTCTCCAACTGCACGGTAACCGGCGCCCTTTCCGGCGGGTACGCGGGTGGGCTGGTCGGAGCCGCTTCCGCGACGCTGTCGGGCAACGCAGTCAACGTCAGCGGCAACAGCAGTGTCAACAGCGTTACCGGCGCGGTTGTCGTAACGCTGCTAGGCACCACAGGCACTTACACGCTGACGAATAATACCGTGACCGTTATGGACAGCACGGTTTCCTCTCTGATTGCGGGAGGAGATGTCGGTTTTACATTGTCGGCCAGCGCGAATATACCGGTAAATATCACAAACAATACTGTAACAATAGGCGGTGTTTCCAACTTAAGTTCGGCCAGCGTCTACGGCGGATATCTTTCCCTTTACTCAAGCACTAATACCGGAGCGACAGACCTATGGACAGGAAATACGCTTAATGTTAAAAACTCCGGCATGAGCGTCGCCGGCGTTTATAATTTTGAAAACCTGAACTTCTATCTGCCGACGACAATGGCCGGCGGGGAAACAATGCTGACCGTCGGTTCCGCCGTGGATATTACGAACAGCAAAATAGGAGTGGCCATAGACGGCGGCACCTCGGCGTTAAACCCGGGCGACACAGTGACATTGATTAACACGTCCGGCAACGGCCTGACGACTACGGGGATAAACACCACGGCATTGGGCATCGCGGGCATTTCCAAAATCTATGACTTTGACCTGACGTGGGACGCCGATAACCTTTACGCCACAGTCGCGGGCTCGTCGTCTAATGACCAAACGAAAGCGTTGTCGGAAGGGCAGCTCGGCGGACTTGCGTTTCTAAACCAAGGCTCAGACCTTATAGCCAGCTACGGCATAATCCGCGCGATGCAGGCGGCGCGGGGAGCGGAGGGGATTACGCTCTTTGCCGCGATGGACGGCGGCTCCGCCAAATATGAAACCGGCTCGCACATTGACGTGAAAGGGTTTTCAATGATGGCCGGTCTTGCCAAAAAGATGAATGAAAACATCACGGCGGGCGCGTTCTTAGAAGCGGGCTGGGGTAATTATGATTCTTACAACACTTTCAACTCCGCGCCGTCCGTTGACGGCGGCGGAAACACAAACTACTACGGTCTGGGCTTGTTGGGCAGATATGATATTGACGGCGCGTGGTACGGGGAAGGTTCGGTGCGCGCGGGTTCCGCCGGGACGGATTTTTCAAGCGCGGACTTTGTAGGTTTAAGCAATGTAAGCTACGATACTTCCGCCATGTATTACGGCGCGCACTTAGGAGCGGGCTGGTTACATGAATTGAGCGGGAAGTTCGGGCTTGATTTATCGGCGAAAGCGTTCTACACGTATCAGGGCGGCGACGACGCGGATATTCAGGGCGACGCGGTATCTTTTGACGCGGCCAATTCAATAAGAACAAGACTGGGCGGGCGCGTGAATTACGCGGCAAAGAAAAATCTCACGCCTTACGCTGGCGCTTTCCTTGATTATGAGTTCAACGGCAAAGCGGAAGCGGCAGTCAACGGCGCGGCGGTTGACACGCCGGAGCTTAAAGGCGCGACGGGCGTGGGCGAATTAGGTCTGCAAGCGGCGCCTTCGGACAATCTGCCTTTGACACTTGACATCGGCTTACAGGGCTACGCGGGAACAAGGCAAGGTTTCAGCGCAAGTTTGCAGGGAAGATATATGTTTTAACGGAGGAGTTTTTTATGTCTTATGTTCTTGGTCTTGATTTAGGCACAAGCGCTTTAAAAGGTTTATTAATTTCGCGTGACGGGAAAGCTGTTGCCAGCGCGTCGTCGGAATATCCGGTTTTAAATCCCGCTCCGGGGTTCAGCGAGCAAAACCCGTTGCTTTGGCCCGTCGCGGCGGAAAACGTAATTAAAGAAATTATCCGTCTTGTCCCCGATGCGAAAGCTCAAATTGAAGCAGTCAGTTTTTCCGGCCAGATGCACACTTTGGTTTTGCTTGACGAAAACAACAAACCGCTCAGAAACGCGATTTTGTGGAACGACGTACGCACCACAGCGCAATGCGAAAAAATAACAAAAGTTTTGGGCGCGGACCTTCTCAAAATAACAAAAAACCGCGCGCTTGAAGGTTTCACTCTTCCCAAAATCCTCTGGGTGCAGGAAAACGAACTCGGGATATGGAAAAAGACAAAAAAATTTTTACTCCCTAAAGATTTCCTTTCCTTTTATTTTACCGGAGAAATGCAGATGGAATACTCGGACTCCGCCGGGACGCTGATGTTAGACATAGAAAAAAAGCAGTGGAGCAAACGCATAGCCGACGCTTTTAACATCCCGCAAAATGTTTTCCCGAAATTAATGAACTCGACGGATAAAGCCGGAGTAATCAAAAAAGAAATCGCGCAAAAATTGGGCCTTACAAACCAACCGGCCGTTTATCCCGGCGGGGCGGACAACGCCTGCGCCGCCGCCGGCGCCGGCGTGCTGGACACAAAAACCGGTATGTGCAGCATAGGTACATCCGGCGTATTTTTGGCTTACGAAGGCCGGACGGTGCAGGACTATAAAGGCAGCGTGCACTTTTTCAACCATATAATAAAGGACAGCTATTATTCAATGGGCGTAACTTTAAGCGCGGGCAGTTCTTTAAGCTGGTTCAAAAACGCGTTTGCAAAAAATATGAGTTTTGAAGAATTTTTAGACGGGGTGGAGAAAATTCCCGCCGGTTCGGGCGGTCTTTTGTTTACGCCTTATCTTGTCGGCGAAAGAACGCCGTACGCGGATTCCGCCGTGCGCGGCAGTTTTATAGGAATAGACATAAGCCACACAACGGCGCATTTCGCGCGGGCGGTTATGGAAGGGATAACGTTTTCGCTGAAAGACTGTATGGAACTTATGATTAAAGCGGGCAAAAAATTTGAGCGCGTTATCGCCGTCGGCGGCGGCGCGAAGAATAAAGACTGGCTGCAAATGCAGGCAGATATTTTTAACTGCAAAATAATCACGCTTGAGACCGAGCAGGGCCCGTCGCTGGGCGCGTGTATGACTGCGGCGGTGGGCGCGGGGTGGTTTGACAGTTTTCAAAACTGCGCCGAAAAATTTGTAAAATTATCAAAAGAATATGCGCCGGACGCGCGGACAGCGCAAGAATATAAGACGGTTTACGAAAAATATAAAAAGATTTACGCGGCGACGCGGGAGTTAACCAAATGATAAAAATATCAAATAAAACATTCGGCTCGCTTAACGGGCATGAAGTACTTTTGTTTTCGGTTGAAAATGAAAACGGATACCGCGTTGAACTTTCATCCTACGGCGCGGGATTGTGCGGGTTGTATTTTCCGTCCACGTCAATGCAAAACCGCGTTTTGTCTTTCAGTAATTTAGAAGACTATAAAAACAACGGTTACTACTTGGGCGCTGCGGCCGGCCCGGCGGCGGGCAGAATAAAAAACGCGCGGTATGAAGTCGACGGCGTTACTTATAACCTTGACAAAAACGAAGGCGAAAATACTCTGCACGGCGGCAAGCACGCGTTCCACAATATATTATGGAAGGCGGAGGAAACTCCGCGCGGCGTAAAATTTTCTTCGTCGGAGATTATCGACGCGGAAGTTATTTATAACCTCAATCCGGACAACAGTCTTGAAATAATTTTCCGCGCGAAAAGCCAAAAGTCAGCGCTCTTTAATCCCGCGAACCACGCCTATTTTAATCTGGGAGGGACGGATATAAAAGGCCACTATCTTCAAATAAACGCGCCGGAATATTTGGAGCTGGATGCGCAAAATATACCTACGGGTAAAAAGCTGCCGGTAAAAAATACCGTCTATGATTTTACGCAAACCTCGCAAATCGGCCAGCACCTGGAAGGCAAAGGCATAGACACTCCTTTCTGCCTGAACTCTTCCGTCGCCTGCACGCTTGAAAACGAAGAACGCACGCGCCGCGTAAGCGTTCTTACCGACAGAAACGCTTTAGTCGTCTACACCGCCGGCTATTTTGAGCCGCAATGGAAAATAAACGGCCGCGTTGCCGCGCCTTTTATGGGAATAGCTTTAGAAGCCCAGCACCTGCCGGACGCCGTAAACCACCCGGGCTGGGGCGACACGGTAATAAAAAACAACGTCGTAAAAGAGTATAAAACTGTATTTAAATTAGAGGAGATTTCCAAATGAAAAAATTATACGGTGTTTTATTTCTGGCGGCGATTTTATTTATATCCGCCTGCGGCGGCGGCAATGGCGGCAAACGGCATTTTGTCGGCGTTTCCATGCCCACGAAAGATTTGGAAAGATGGAGCGTGGACGGCGATAATCTCGAACGCCAGCTTGAAAAACTGGGTTACAAAGTTTCTGTCCAATACGCGCAAAATGACGTAAGCGCGCAAATTTCGCAGATTGAAAATTTAATCACGCTCGGCGCGGATATATTAATTATCGCGCCTATTGACGGCGAAGCGCTGACGCCCGTTCTTAAAGAAGCGGCGGAAAAAAATATTAAAGTAATAGCTTATGACAGGCTCATCAAAAACACTCCCGACGTGGATTATTACGTCACGTTTGACAATTACCAGGTGGGCGTGCTGCAGGGCAGGATTATAGAAAAAGCCCTCGGGCTTGACAAAGGCGCGAAGGGGCCTTTTAACGTGGAAATTTTCAGCGGCGCGCCGGACGATAACAACGCCTACTATTTTTTCAGCGGCGCGATGAGCGTTTTGCAGCCTTACATTGACAAAGGAATAATCTTAACTCCTTCACGCCAGGTCGGCTGGCCGAAATACGGCATTGAGCAGTGGAGCAACCAGAAAGCGCAGGAAAGAATGACGGATATACTCTCCGCCTTTTACACTTCTAAAAAAGTGGACGCGGTGCTCTCTCCTAACGACGCGGTGGCCTACGGCGTAATCTCAGCCCTGAAAGGCGCGGGCTACGCGCCGGGCGACGCGAAAAAGCCGTTCCCCGTAATTACCGGTCAGGACGCCGATAAAGTCAATGTCCAAGCCATACTCCATGACGAGCAGACGGCGACGATATTCAAAGACACGCGCGTTTTGGCCCAGCGCGCCGTGAACATAACCAAAGCTATTTTTGACGGCGGCACGCCAGAAGTCAACGATACCAAAACATATAATAATAACGTAAAAATCGTGCCGTCTTATCTTTGCGCGCCCGTTACGGTTTATAAAGAAACGGTAAAACCCGCTCTGATAGATTCCGGATATTATAAAGAAAGCGACATCAAATAATGTCAGAAAAAAACATCCTTCTTGAAATGAAGGATATCACCAAAGAATTCCCCGGCGTGAAAGCTTTAAGCGGCGTCAGTTTTAAAGTAAAGAAAAAAGAAATACACGCGCTCGTCGGGGAAAACGGCGCCGGGAAAAGCACGCTGATGAAAATACTCAGCGGCGTTTATCCTTACGGCGCTTACAGCGGCGATATTATTTTTGACGGCGCGTTATGCAGATTTTCGGATATAAAACAGAGCGAACGCGCCGGCATCGCCATAATTCACCAGGAACTTGCGCTCAGCCCTTATCTTTCAATAGCCGAAAATATTTTCCTCGGCCACGAACGCGCAAAGGCGGGCATGATAGACTGGGATAAGACCAGAGCGGACGCCCTGGTTTACATGCAAAAACTCGGCCTGAACGAAAACCCGGACACGCCGGTAAACAAACTAGGCGTAGGCAAACAGCAGATTGTGGAAATCGCGAAAGCGCTCGCCAAAGACGTAAAACTGCTAATTTTAGACGAACCCACCGCCGCATTAAACGAACGGGACAGCCAAAATCTTCTCAAACTTTTAACGGAACTTAAAAATAATCACGGCATATCCTGCGTGTTAATTACCCATAAATTAAATGAAGTCTCCGCCGTGGCGGATACCGTCACGGTGCTGCGCGACGGGCGCACAATCGAAACAATTGAAGTAAACAAAGCTGGAATTTCAGAAGAGAAAATTATAAAAAGTATGGTCGGACGGGAAATTACGGACATGTTTCCCAAGCGTTCCCACAAACCGGGCGACACTGTTTTTGAAGTGAAAAACTGGACAGTTTTCCACCCGGAAAATCCGCAGAGGAAAATTTTAGACGATATTAACTTCAGCGTCCGCGCCGGGGAAGTGGTTGGTTTTGCCGGGCTCATGGGTTCGGGCAGGACGGAACTGGCGACAAGTTTATTCGGCAAATATTACGGCCGCAATATAAGCGGAAAAACTTTTATGGAGGGCAAAGAAGTAAATCTAGACACTATTCCGAAAGCCATAAAACACGGGCTCGCTTACGTCACGGAGGACAGGAAAGAGTACGGCCTCGTGCTCATGCAGAATATAAAAAATAACACGTCGATGGCGAATCTTAAAGCCGTAGCGGATTACGGCGTGATAAATGAAAGCGGCGAAACAAAAACCGCGAAAGAATTTAAAGAAAAAATGAACATAAAAGCGCCGTCGATTTACCAGACGGCGGAAAATCTTTCCGGCGGCAACCAGCAGAAAGTGGTTCTTTCAAAATGGATTTTCGCGGCGCCGAAAGTTTTGATTTTGGACGAACCGACAAGAGGCATAGACGTGGGCGCGAAATATGAAATTTACACAATCATAAACGAGCTTGCCCGCGGCGGCATGGCGTGCGTATTGATATCGTCCGAAATGCCGGAAGTCATAGGCATGAGCGACAGAATTTACGTGATGAGCGAAGGCAGAATCTCCGCCGAACTTGACGCCAAAACCGCCACGCAGGAAAAAATTATTTCCCATATGATATAGGATAAAAAAATGACACAATCATTAGCTTATATAAAAAAACATTTAACACAGTACGGCATGATAATCGCGCTGATATCTTTGATGATATTTTTCAGTTTTCTCACAAGCGGCGTGCTGATGACGCCTATAAATCTTACAAACCTCATTTTACAAAACAGCTATATTTTGATTTTAGCCGTCGGCATGCTTTTGTGCACTCTGACGGGGAATGTGGATTTGTCCGTAGGCTCCGCCGTGGCGCTTATCGGCGGCGTGGCCGCGGTGCTGATGGTAGACCTCGGCTTAAATCCGCTTTTTGCCGTGATTATATCGCTGCTCGCGGGCTGCGTGATAGGCGCGTGGCAGGGGTTTTGGATTGCCTTTATAAAAGTGCCGGCTTTTATCGTTACTCTGGCGGGCATGCTTATTTTCAGAGGATTCGCGCTGGTGCTTTTGAAAGGGACTTCAAAAGGGCCGTTCCCGCAGATTTTCCAGTCGATAGCGTCCGGGTTTATAGGGGACCCGTTCGGCGGGATTACGCTTTTCGGAAAACCTTTGCACGCGCTGAGCCTGCTTATCGGCGTTTTGCTGTGCGCCGCACTTTTGGCGGCTGAAATTTTGAGCCGCAAAAAACAAATCAAATATAATTTTGATGTTATGCCGTTCGGGATTTGGATTTTGAAAAATATTTTTCTGATATTGTCCGTTATGTTCTTTATTGTGGTGTTCGCGCTTTATAAAGGGATACCGAATATTTTAATTTTACTAGGCGCGCTGGTCGGTATTTATCATTTTATAACGGTAAAAACCGTGCCTGGCAGACACGTTTACGCCGTCGGCGGCAACGCGAAAACCGCGAAACTTTCCGGCATAAAAACGGAATGGGTAATGTTTTGGGTGTACACAAACATGGGCCTTCTGGCGGCTTTGGCGGGCATAGTTTTTGCCGCGCGCTTAAACGTGGCCACGCCCAAAGCCGGCAACATGTTTGAGCTGGACGCTATAGCCGCGTGTTATATAGGCGGCTCGTCGGTAACCGGCGGCGTGGGCACGGTTGTCGGCGCTATTATCGGCGGCCTTTTTATGGGCGTGCTGAACAACGGCATGTCAATAATGGGCGTCGGGATAGACTGGCAGCAGGCCATAAAAGGTTTTGTGCTGTTAGGCGCGGTGGCGTTTGATTTATATTCTAAATCCAAAAGCAGAAGCAAATAAAAGAGATACCGGTCCTTTAGAAAAATATCAACGCGCCGCGTCTTCTTGTTTAAAAGCGTTTTGCTTTTTTCCCAGTTCTTTAAGGCCCAGATATTTATTGCCCCACGGCTGCACGGGTTCGGCGGACAGGCTTTTGGAGACTATTACAATGTTTCCGACGGCGGCCGCGTAGTAGTCGTCGGGATTAGAATATAATTCAACCATCACGCCGCGTTTTTTAGAAATATTCAGGATGTTTTTATTGTCAACATCGTCGGTAAAAAAGCGGAAATTTTTAAAACCGCGCTCTTTGGCTTCATTTTCTATAAAATCCATCATCGCCGTGCCGTAACCTTTTCCTCTGTTTTGTTCCGTAATGCCGCCCCAGCCGCCCCACGCGTCCTCGGGGTAATCAGGATAATGGTACAGCCCGATAACGCCTATACATTCGTCTTTTAATTTTATAAGCCAGACGCCGTATCCTCTTGCCGGCCCGTTTTTAAGGGAATCTAAAAAATTCTGTTTTCCGTCTTCCCGCGGGAATATTTGGCGCTGTACGGCGACGGCGGTTTCAAAATTTTCCCGGCAAAGTCCTTCAAACAAAAGTCCTTTAAAAATTTTTCTTTCCATTGTTGTTTCCTCCATACATTTTCGGATTAAAACACGATAGTCCGAACAGAATAAAAAGCCAAATTTTAAGACGAAAAAACCCTTTGATGAAATCGCCAAAGGGTTTAGTTGTCTTAAATGGCTCCCCGGGCTGGACTCGAACCAGCAGCCCTTCGATTAACAGTCGAATGCTCCACCATTGAGCTACCGGGGAATAAAATTTTTTTGTTCCGTCAGAACTTACTTAACTTTATATATTTTACTAAAACATTTTTACGTTGTAAAGTTAAGGTCATAAATCGTATAAATCAGATTCGGAAATTCCGCTCGGGGCGGAAGCGTGCCTCTGGTTCTCGGCCAAAAGAACGCTGTAGCTTCCGTCAATTACTTCGGAGTTTATAAGCCCCGCCCATTTATTTTGCAGGCCGAAAGCCAGCGCGTACGGCAGGTATTCAAGCGCGTTTTCGCGCGTGCCTATAAAACGCGCCGGCGCTTCTTCAGGCGTGGCTTCGGGCAGGCGCGTAAATTCGCCTACTTCCAAATATTTTTTAAAACCCAGCAAATCGCTGAACGCGTGCAAATATAAATAAGACGCCTGCTCCAGACGTTCGGCCAGAAATTCATTTATTCTGTTAAAGTCCTCAATTTCTTTAGGTACGAACCTGAAAATTCTGCCCGGCAAAAATCTGTCGCCAAGCAAAATAAAAAGAGCGTTCTTTTCAATCTCCGGCAGGATTTCAAAATCTTCTGACGGTCTTAACGTCTCAATAATCATCGCGTCATATGACAGGCTGTCTTTGACGCGCACCAAATCTCTGACGGCGGCGTACGCCACTAAAATATTCAGTATCTTCTTATCATAACCGCGGTTCATTATATAAGCGGCCAGGCAGGGCGTCATGCCGTCGGGCGGTTTGTAAGAAATTTCAGGAATTTCGTTTTTTAAAGGTTTAACTTCGTATTTCGGCGGTTTATCTTTGACCGCCATTAATTTCATTATTATGTGGACGACAAGCGCGGTAATAGCTAAGCCAAGGTAGACAGTATTCATTTTTATATTATACAAAATGCAATAATTTTGTCACGGCGGCGTTATATTTATGTTGTTAAACGAAAATTTTTGTAAAATATAGAAGAAATCAAACTCAGGAGGATGTATGAAAAAATTAGTTTTAGTTTGTATCTCCGGCGCGTTGGCTCTCGGCGCGTGCACTACGCCGAGCACAAATACTTATCTCGGCGCGGGCGCGGGCGCCGCAGTGGGCGCCATCGGCGGCGCTGTAATAGCGAATAATACCGGCGGTAAATCCGCCACCGGCGCTATCATAGGCGGTCTAGCGGGCGCTGCTTTGGGCGGGGGCATTGGCAACTATTTTGACGCCCAGGCCAAAGAACTTGCCGCCATCGCCGACGTGCAGAAAAATCCGGACGGCTCGCTTAAAGTTGTTTTGAAAGGCGATATTTTGTTCAACACCGGCAGCTATACTCTGTCTTCGGACGCTATCACGACCATAGGGAATCTCGGCAAAGTGCTTAAGAAATATCCTTATAATATAATCGTCGTGGAAGGGTACACCGATTCCACCGGCACCGCCGCTTTCAACCAGACTTTGTCTGAGAACAGAGCAAGAGCGGTTTACAACCAGCTGGTTGCCAACCAGGTTAAAACCTACAGCCTGACTTACGTCGGCTACGGGCAGAATAACCCGGTCGCGGACAACAGCACCGCTGACGGCCGCGCGGCCAACAGACGCGTGGTGCTTAACATCACCGCCAACAAAGACTTAGTCGCCGCGAATTATAAACAATAAGATATAATACTTCAAAAAGCCCGTCCGAAAGGACGGGCTTTTTTTATTTTCCCTCTCCCCTCCGGGGGAGAGGGCCGGGGTGAGGGGGAATGTACACAAAATATAGCCGTTATAAAATTAGTTATTCCGCTTTTGCTCTACGGCGATATAATTTGTGTACATGATGTGTACACACCCCCTCACCCTATCCCTCTCCCCCGGAGGGGAGAGGGGAAAATATACAATAAAACCCCCGCCGGAATTTTCTTCCGGCGGGGGTTTGTCTGCAACAAATTTTATTTCTTTTCTTCTTTTGGGGCCGCTTTCTTTGCTTCTTTGGCCGCCTCTTTTTTCAATTTTTTGGGAGGCGCTTTTCTGTCGTCCCCGGCCACTATAATTTTTTTAATCTTGACCGGCTTTTTGATTTTGGCCTGGGCCTTGACTTCCGTTTTGGCTTTTCTTACCACGGCTTTGCCTTCGGTGGCGGCGAATTTTTTGTTAAATTTATCTACTCTGCCCGCCGTGTCCAGCACTTTCTGTTTGCCGGTGAAGAACGGGTGGCATTCCGAGCAAATGTCCAGCTTAATGGTTTTCATCGTGGAACGCGTTAAAAATTTTGCGCCGCACGCGCAGGTAACTTCAACAGGTTCGTATTTCGGGTGTATTTTCTCTTTCATTTTTTTATTTACCTCTGTGCAAATTATATTATGATTATACAATTTTTTATCGTGAATGGGAAATGCGCCCGGAAAACCGTCTTTATTATATTTTGATTGTATGGTACGCGCGCGTATAACTTATGTTATAATGAAAATGATAAATATTTTACAACTCCGCATCTGAAAGGGTGAAAAAATGCCAGAACAAAAAGATATGAAGGACCCGTTGGTCGGCACCACCATAGCCGGCTGTGAAATCCTTGAGAAAATCGCCGTCGGCGGCATGGGCGCGGTATATAAAGCAAAGCACAAAGCGCTGGACAGAATAGTCTGCGTTAAAATTTTAAGCCCGTCGCTGGCGGAAGACCAGAAAGCAGTTTCCCTTTTCCTGACGGAAGCCCGCGCCATCGCGGAGCTGGACCACCCGAACATCGTCAACGTTTACAACGTCGGGCGCGAGCGCGGGTTGTATTTTATCATTATGTCTTTTATATCGGGCGACAACGTTTCGAATATTATCCGCCGCCGCCCTAACCTGCCTGTCGGTTTTATTTTAAATATTTTCCAGGACGTGCTCAAAGGCCTTGCCGTCGCGCATGAGAAAGGCATTATACACCGCGACATTAAACCGTCTAACATTTTAATCAACGAAAAACTTGAAGCGAAAATAGTTGACTTCGGCATAGCCAAAAAAATGGAGAAGGACAAAAACGTCACCAGAACCACGGAGATGGCCGGCACCGCTTATTTTATTTCGCCGGAGCAGGCTTTGGGCGGCGACGTCGACGTGCGGGCGGACCTTTATTCCGCCGGCGCCACGCTTTATTTTATGCTTACCGGCCAGTTCCCTTACAGAGGCAAATCCTCTATGGAAATTATCCAGAAGCATATTAACGAGCCTATTCCTAACCCGAGTGATATAAGACGGGACATGCCGCCTTGGATTACGATTGTCGTCCAGAAACTGATGGCCAAAAAACCCGAGGACCGCTTTCAGAGCGCGCAGGAAACTTTAGACTATATTTTAAAAATGCGGGCGGAGGACCAGCTGCGCGTAAAACAGGGCTCCGGCACGTCGCTTGACATAGGCGGAGAGGCGCCGCTGCGCGTCCGCGCCGAAAAAGTGCATACCGCGACGGAGAGCATGCGTTACAGGCACATCACCGAAAACGAGCAAATACAAAAACTTAAACAAGGCGAAAACGCCGGCGTGGCTATGCCGGTCATCGGTTCGCAGGGTTTTAAGGAAGAAGTTTCCCGCAAACGCCGCGACAGCAAAACGGAATCAAGTAAGGAAATGCTGGAAACCAGGACATCTCCCATCCCCGTAAAAACCGTCAGAAACAAAGACACCCATTTTAAGATAGTATCGGAAGTCGCGGCCAAACTTTTCTTTCATATCCCTATATTTTTCATCGTAACGCTTATCGCCATGATTTTTGTGGTTAAGTTCGGCGGCGCGGTGGCGACTACTCTTGAACCGGGCAGACAGCCGGGCTTTTTTGACGCGTTTATGTTTTTGTTCGACGTCAAATCTTATATGGCGGACGTGACGCTTACCATAGTCGCCGGCGCTCTCGTTTTCGCGCTGTTTATAATGTCTTGCATGAACGCGTACTCGCGGGCGGCGCTGTCTTTTATCGCGCTGTGCGCGTTTTCTTATCTTGCCGGCTTTTTCGGCGTAAACGCCGGATGGGGAAGCGCTTTTTCGACGGGGCTGATGAATATGTTCGCGCAGGATTACATGCTTATATATATGGTTATAGGGGTGATACTGTCGTTAACTTTAATGTTCGGCAAGCAGGTTCTGCCGCTGAGGATTTTGTGCTCGGCCGCTATTTTGCTTACGCTGTTTTTCTGCAAGCAGTTTGCCGCGCTGCAGGTGATGCCGGCTGACACGACGCTTATCACGCTGCTGTATTATTCGGCCATTCTGCTGGCGGTTTCAGCCGTGGCGGTCGTGCTGCCGCGTACTTTTACGTTCAGCCGCCTGCTGCCGCTTATGCTTTTCGTGCTGGCGCTGTGTTCCATTTTCGGCTATATGATTTCAGGTAAAGTTTACGCTACCGCCGCCCAGGTAAAAGAAGTGCCGGAGGTTAAAGATTATATAGCGAAATACGGGGAAAAATTATCCGCGCCGGCCGTTGACTCCGGCGGAAAACTGGTGCAGCTGGACATGAATTTCGGCTCCAGCCTGCTGACGGCGGCGAACGACCTTAAAGATTTGACGGAAAAACCCGGCTTCGGCGAGAGACCAGCCCCGGAAACGGACCCTCTCAGAATCCTTGCCGGCATTTACCTCTCAAAAGGGGACAGAGGCATGATGCGCGCCATATGGTACCAGACCGTTTTTGTTCCTTTTGACAGGACCGCGCAGTATAACCCGGATACTTTTATTTTTAAATTCGGCGCGCTGCTGATTTTCATTTTTGCGAATATTTATTTTATAATACACATGACTCTAAGACGTGATTTATGACGCTGAGGCTCAGTTTTGCCGCTTACAGCGATATCGGCAAGATACGAGATAAAAACGAAGATATGGTTTATATATCTTCGGATTTGCGTTTTGCCGTGGTGGCCGACGGCATGGGCGGCCACAGCGCGGGGGAAGTGGCAAGCAATATCGCGATAAGTTCTTTTGTCGAAACGCTTACCAAAATGAACTCCGGCCAGATTGTTATTCCGAAAGATTTTCTGCCGGAAATGTCCAAGACTGAAAGAAAACTTTTAATGGCGGCTGACTACGCCAATTATTCAATTTATAAACTGGCGCAGGAAAACGCGATGTACCGCAGCATGGGCACCACGTTAAGCGGCGTGCTGATAGAGGGGAATGAGGCGTATGTCATTCATATAGGCGACACGCGGCTCTATCTTTTGCGCATGGACGTGCTGACGCAGCTTACGACGGACCATTCTCTGGCGGCGGAACATATAAAGCGCGGGCTGCTTACAAAAGTGCAGGCGGAAAAGTCCGCCGTGCAAAACGTTTTGACGCGCGCCATGGGCATAAAAAAAGACGTTGAGTTTGATATTTTGCAGTTTACGATAATGCCGGGCGACATTTTATTTTTATGTTCCGACGGCGTAAACAAAGGATTGTCCGACGAGGAAATAAAGCAGTACCTGCAAAAAGCCGACAAAACCAGTCCTTCAAAAGTCTGCAAAGCGCTGGTGCGCAAAGCCAACGACAACGACGGTAAAGACAACATCTCCGCCGTCATAATCAAAGTAATGCCGGAACCCGGCTACTGGGCGCTGAAATGGGCGCGGTTTAAAAAAATGTTTTTTTCTTTCTAGTTCCTAAATTAGCACTCTTTGCCTAAGTTTGACAATAATAAACAAATTTTGTAAATTAAGAATAAGCCGGGGGGACGTTTGCCCGCGGTAAAAACCAGAATATTTAAAAATAATACGGAGGTTTTGGACATGGCAGAAATAAATATTGTGCCTTTGGGGGACAGAATTATAGTCAAACCCATTGAGCGTGAAGTTATGAAAAGCGGCATCATCATACCTGATACCGCCAAAGAAAAACCGGTGGAGGGGGAAGTAGTCGCCGCCGGGCCGGGCAGATTAAACGAAAAGGGCGAACGCATGCCTATGGACGTTAAAAAAGGCGATAAAATCATGTACGGCAAATATTCCGGCACCGAAGTTAAAATTAACGATAAAAACTACCTGATTATGCATCAGGAAGACATCATGGGTATTATTAAATAGGAGATAATTTTTTATGGCAAAACAGATTGTATACGGAGACGAAGCCCGCGCTAAAATGAAAGCCGGGGTTGAAAAAGTGGCGAAAGCCGTCGGCGTTACGCTGGGCCCCAAAGGGAGAAGCGTGGTGCTTGAAAAAAAATTTGGCAGCCCGCTGGTTATTGACGACGGCGTGACAATCGCCAAAGAGATTGAGCTTGAAGATAAATTTGAGAACATGGGCGCGCAGTTAATCCGCGAAGTCGCGTCCAAAACCAACGACATTGCCGGCGACGGCACGACGACGGCCACCGTTCTGACGCAGGCTATTTTGAACGAAGGCATTAAAAATATCACCGCCGGCGCAAATCCGACCATGATAAAAAGAGGCATTGAGCAGGCCGTGGAAACAGTTAAAGCAGAGCTTGCCAAAATGCAGCGCCCCGTCAAGACCAAAGAAGAGAAAGCCCAAATCGCCACGATTTCCGCCAATGACCGCACCGTCGGCGAATTGATAGCGGAAGCTATGGAGCGCGTCGGGCACGAGGGCGTTATCACTGTTGAAGAGGGCAAAACCGCGACGACGGAACTTAATATCGTCGAGGGGATGCAGTTTGACCGCGGTTATATTTCGCCTTATTTTGTGACGGACGCGGAAAGAATGGAATGTGTTTTGGAAGACTGCCAGATTATTCTGACGGACAAAAAAGTTTCTTCCATGAACGAACTTCTGCCGCTTTTGGAAGGCATTGTCAAAAACGGCCGCAACTTCTTAATTATAGCCGAAGATGTTGACGGCGAAGCGCTGGCAACTCTGGTAGTCAACCGCCTGCGCGGCACGTTAAAAGGCTGCGCCGTTAAAGCCCCCGGCTTCGGCGACAGACGCAAAGAAATGCTGGAAGATATCGCCGTTCTTACCGGCGGCACGGTTATTACCGAAGAAAAAGGTTTAAAACTTGAAAACGCGACGCTTGACATGCTTGGTTCGGCCAAGCGCGTCGTCGTGGATAAAGAAAACACGACCATCGTCAACGGCGAAGGCCAGAAGAAAAATATTTCCGCCCGCGCGGAGCAAATCAGAAAACAAATTGAAAATTCCACGTCCGATTACGACAAAGAAAAACTGCAGGAACGGCTGGCCAAACTGTCCGGCGGCGTCGCGGTAATCAGCGTAGGCGCGGCGACGGAAACCGAAATGAAAGCCAAAAAAGCCAAAGTCGAAGACGCGAAAAACGCGACAAAAGCGGGAGTTGAAGAAGGTCTTGTCGCCGGCGGCGGAGTCGCTTTGACGCGCTGCGAAAAAGCTTTGGACGCTTTGAAAGTCGACAATGACGACGTTAAAACCGGTATCAATATTGTAAAGAAAGCTTTAACTTCGCCGCTTAAACAAATAGCGGAGAACGCCGGTTTGGACGGCGCTGTTGTCGTCGAAAACGTCAAAAAAGCCAAACAGAACGAAGGCTTTGACGCCGAGAAAGGCGAATACGCGGACATGCTTAAAGCGGGCGTCGTTGACGCCGTGAAAGTCGTCCGCATAGCGCTGGAAAACGCGGCCTCAATCGCGGCGACTGTCCTTTTGACGGAAGCTCTGGTCGCGGATTTGCCCGAAGAAAAAGGCGCAAACCCGATGCCCGGAGGAATGGGCGGTATGGGCGGCATGATGTAAAGTTGTTTTTTTAACAAAAAATCCCCGTAAGAGATTTCTTCTTACGGGGATTTTTTATTAAACTAAATTTTGTCAGAATATAATTTTCTTCCCTTTTTAAGGGAAGTACCCGCGAAGCGGGGGAAGGGTTTTTACCCTCCGGCGGCTATAAAGTTTGTAGCGCGGTTCAAAACCTCTCCCCGCCTGCGGCGGTACTCCCCTTAAAAAGGGGAGAAAATTATTTAGGACATTCTTTTGTTTTGCCGCTCTGGGTTTGCACTACGCACTGGTCGCCCTCGATAATGACGCTGCCTGTTTTTTGCGGCACAATATCGTTTTTTAGTTTTTTAAAAGCGGCTTTCAGCGGATTAATATACTTGACGATAGCTGCCTGCCACAAATCGGTGTTATGCATGGTTGTTTTTGATGAGCCGTCGGAGTTTATATCGCGTTCGGGTATTTGCACGACACGGACCTGGGCCGCGAACTCTTTTATCGCGGAAAAATAAGTTTTAAACACGTAGCTTGCGGCTACAAGCACGCAGAGCGCCAAGAACAAATTGGTAGTTAAACTTCTTTTCATAGGTATAATATATAATATTTCCGACGTGTTTACCTGTTATATTTTATGTCGGGCGGCAGCGTAAATTTTCTGCCTTTGAAATTGAGCAGTTTTTCTTTTCTCATCGCGGCAAGCTCTCTCGTCATCGCGCTTCTGTTTATGAAGAGAAAATCGGCCAAATCCGTTTTGCTTAGCGGAATGATAAACTCTTTTTTCCCCGCCCGGCTTTTCTGCGCCGAAAGGTAGGACATGATTTTTTTTCTTATGCCCGGCTTGCTGACATGCTCAATCTGGCGGTGCGCCGCCAAAGCTTTATTCCCGACGACAACGAGCAGGTTTTTAAGTATTTTGCACTGCGTTTCAATTACCGACGGGGGCATATCGATGATATTTTTATAAGGTATTGCCATGACCAAAGAATCGGCTGCCGTCTGGCTGCTGACCGGGCTTTTTGCGTCAATGCAGGCAAACGCTTCCAGAAAATAATCACCGGGCCGGTATTGCGCCATAAACGAGCGCGCGCCGGATATGTCATCCTTTACTATCCGCACGGAGCCTTCCAAAAGCAGCATAAGCTCACGGACAGGTTCTCCATCCAGGGTTATATAAACGCCTTTTTTATATTTTTTTATCTGCGGTTTCAGGTAAAACAGGATAAAATCAGTCTCTTTTTTGGAAATCCCTCTGAAAAGAGGGCTTTTTATTATCATTTTAGTGTAGTCGTTCATAGTTTTTAGGTGCTTATGCACTAATCTTATAAATTTAATTATAGTAAATTATTCTTATATCAACAATTAAATAGCATTACCCGCGTTGAGAGATTGGATGAGCATAAAAAGATATATAGACAAAAACGTTTATACGGCCGCCTGTGAGAGAATTGATTATATATTTAATCATTTCCAAAAGATATATCTTTCGTTTTCCGGCGGGAAAGACAGCGGGGTTATGCTTAACCTTGTCGTCGATTATATGCGCGCGCATAAAATCAAACAGAAAGTAGGCATTTTGTTTGTCGACCTGGAAGGGCAGTATAACCTGACGATAGATTTTATTATCGAAACATTTAAGAAAAATTCGGATTTGTTTGAAGTTTTTTGGTGCTGCCTGCCGCTTAACCTGCGTAACGCCGTCAGTGTTTACGAGCCTTTTTGGACGCCGTGGGACCTCAGGCAGCGCGATAAATGGATAAGGGAATATCCGAATTACCCGTGCATTACGGAAAAGCACCATCCGTTTCCGTTTTTCCGCAAGCATATGGAATTTGAGGAATTCGTCGTGCAGTTCGGCAAATGGTACGCGGGGGGGAAGAAAACGGCGTGTCTCATAGGCATACGTTCGAACGAAAGTTTTAACCGTTTCAGAACCATAGCCGTCAAGCATAAAGAAATGCTGAGCAACCTTAACTGGACTACAAAAATACCCGGAAAGGAAAAGCTGTACAACTGCTATCCTATTTATGACTGGACGACGGAAGACGTATGGGTAGCAAACGCTAAACAGGACTGGGATTACAACAAACTTTACGATATGTTTTACAAGGCCGGCGTCGCGCTGTCCGCGCAGAGAATATGCCAGCCGTTCGGCGACGACCAGCGCATAGGATTAAACCTTTTCCGCGTGATAGAGCCGGCGACGTGGGTAAAAGTGGTGAACAGGGTAAGCGGCGCCAACTTCGGCAACATATACGCCGGCAACAGCATTCTGGGGTACAGAAACGTCAAACTACCCAAAGGGCACACGTGGAAAACATATACAAAATTGCTGCTTGCCAGCCTGCCGTCGGAGCTGGCAACCAATTATAAACACAAATTTGTTAAATTTATACGCTACTGGCACCGCATGGGGTCAGTCATTCCGGAAGAATATTATAAACTGCTGCCGAACGGAGCAATAACGTTCAACGGCTTTTCGACAAGAGGCAGAAAGGGCCTGCCGCTTGTTATTTTCAAATATATTCCGGATACAATAAATTCCAGGCTGGAGGTTAAGCGAATAGCCCCTACCTGGCGCAGAATGGCAATCTGCATTTTAAAAAATGACCAGTTGTGCAGGTCGCTTTCTTTCTCGCAGACAAAAAAGCAGAGAGAAAGAATGAAAGAACTTATAGAGAAATACAACAAAATATAAGTGGGTGCAAAAAATGAAGAAACTCAGTGGGTCCGGCACAAGCAAAGTTGCCGGCAGACGTGAGTTGTACAGAAGTCCTGTCTATGAAATAAAATCCATCCCCGTAGAAAAAGTACGGGCCAACGAGTATAACCCCAACACCGTCGCGCCGCCGGAAATGGCGCTTTTGTACGACAGTATAAAAGAAGACGGTTACACAATGCCCATAGTCGTCTACTATCACAAAAAAGACGATATGTATGAAATTGTGGACGGCTTCCACCGTTATTCGGTTATGCTTAAATACAAAGATATTTACGAGCGCGAACACGGCCGCCTGCCGTGCGCCGTCATAGAAAAGCCGATAGGCGAACGCATGGCGTCCACAATCCGCCACAACCGCGCGCGCGGCTCCCACAACGTAGACCTGATGAGCAACATAGTGGCCGAGCTGACGGAAATGGGAAAGAGCGACCACTGGATAAGCCAGCACCTGGGCATGTCCGCCGACGAGATTTTAAGGTTAAAACAAATAACCGGCCTGGCCGCGCTTTTCAGGGACAGAGAGTTTTCCAAAAGTTGGGAAGTATAGAGAACATAGTACAACATCCTAAAATTTTTCCCCTCATCCTTTCAGGGTGGGGGGAAATGTCTATTATGCAAATCACCCTCAAATATATCAACGGGATTATAGAAAATAATTTGTAAAATATTTATTGTCGTTAAAGGGGGAAATATGAAAAAACTGACGTTAGAAAAGGCCTTTACTTTAATGGAGTCCGGGCCCGTGGTGCTGATAACCACGTCTGATAACGGCAAAAATAATATGATGACGCTGTCTTGGCATATGGTTATGGATTTCACGCCGAGGTTTGCAATTCTGACCGGTCCGTGGAATTTTTCCTATCAGGCTCTCACAAAAACCAAAGAGTGCGTCATCTCAATCCCCGCCGTTGATATAGCCGAAACTGTCGTGCGTATCGGGGACTGCACGGGCGCGGACACGGACAAATTCCAAAAATTTAATCTGACTCCGCTGCCCGCTTCTACGGTAAAAGCGCCGCTGGTAAAAGAATGCATAGCAAACATTGAATGTAAAATTGTTGACCATATAAAAAAGCACAATATTTTTGTTCTGGACGCAACCGCCGCGTGGGTTAACGGCGGGCGCAGAGAAAAGCGCGTGATACACGCCGTCGGCGACGGCACCTTTATAACAGACGGCAAAAAACTAAACTACCGAAGATTAATGAAAGACAAACTGCCGGCCGGCGTTTGAAAAAATTTCAAACTATGCCGCAGCCGCGTATAAAAAAGCGCTCAGTACAAAGCGCCCGTATATTTTCGCGGGCAAAATATAGTTCAGACGTAATAAAATATTGTTAAACTTACTTCTTATAATATTCTTGACCCTGTTTTTTTATAATTGTATAATGTTTTATAAACAATAATTAGATTCCCGTATTTATATAAGTTCGAGATTATGAAAATAGACAAGATTTTTTTATCCTCAAGCGAGGAAATGAAAGAAATACCCGATAAATCCGTTGATTTAATAGTTACTTCTCCCCCGTATAATATAAATATTCAGTACGGCAATAAAACTAAGTCGGGGCGCACAATTGCCAGCAAGGGCAGGAAATATAAAGATTTCCTGCCGGAAGAAGAATACAGAAATATGCTGAAGAAAGTTTTTGCCGAGTGTTTCAGAGTCCTTAAAGAAGACGGCTCTGTTTGGATAAATATTAAAAACAGATATGACGGAAACGCCGTAATCACGCCGTTTTGGATGGAAACATTTTTTAAAAAAATGTATCTGAAAAATTTAATCATATGGAATTTTGACTGGGGCGGCTCGACGGACAGGCGGTTCGCGCCAAGATATGAATTTATTTTCTGGTATACAAAAAATAATAAAAAATATAAATTTAATCTGGACGACGTTAAAATCCCGTCTCTTAATTACAGGCCGGACAGATATAAATCCCAGCTTAAAAACCCGACGGATGTTTGGCGTATTCCGATGATTTCCGGCAATTTTTTGGAGCGCACCGCGCACCCGGCCCAGTATCCCGAAAGATTGATTGAAAGAGTAATTTTAGCGGGCACCAACCCGGGCGATATCGTTTTAGACCCGTTTATGGGCAGCGGCACTACCGCCGCGGCGGCTAAAAAACTAAACAGGCACTATTTGGGATATGAAATAGTGCCCGAGTATGTGGACATGGCAAATGAAAGATTAAAGAAGATTGAAAATGATTAAGACAAAGGATATTTTTGTTGATTTCGGCGATTGCAGAAAGCTGATAAAAAAGGTTCCGGATTCTTCCGTGCGTCTTGTTGTCACTTCTCCGCCGTATAATATCGGCAAACCTTATGGCAAATATTTGGATACGATTCCGTTGGACGAGTGGAAAAAACTTATAAAGGATATAACAAAAGAAATATACAGGGTTCTGAAGCCCGACGGCAGTTTTTTCTTAAATCTTTCTCCCATCCCGTACGGGGAGGACAGGGAAATTTTACCTCTTCCGTTTATCGGTTATCAAATTATGAAGGAAGAGAATTTTAAGATACGGAATATAATAACCTGGACATTTAATAATATGCAGAATTGCACCAACAGGCTGTCCGGCAGATATGAGAATATAGTCTGGGGCGTTAAGGATATAAAAAATTATGTGTTTAATTTGGATAAAATCCGTATTCCTTATATTACCCAGAATGATAAGCGGCTGGCGGGGGGGAAGGGCAGGAACCCGACGGACGTATGGTATTTTAACCGCGTTAATAATATGACTAAGAAGTCTCTCAACCTTAAGCACCCAACGATTTACCCGCTGGACATGATTGAGAGAATAATAACAATGTCTTCCGATAAAGGAGACACTGTTTTAGACCCTTTCTTAGGCAGCGGGACAACCTGCCTGGCCGCCCTTAAGCTTGGGCGTAAATCTATAGGTTTTGAGATGGATTCTTCTTATAAAAAAGAGATTATTAAAAGACTGAACGTAAGACAATAATTAAGAAATTTTTTTCTCGACGCGATTTCGCACAATCTTACATGCTGCCAAATAGAATGAGCGTTACATAGCTGCCTGGCGTAATAATAGTCTTCATTATCTTCTTCTCTTCTGAGGGAGTACAACTTTTTGATTTCTCCAAATGCTTTTATACATTGGCAGGCCGGGCAGCCGCATAAATCTATATCGTCGTTTATTTTATTTAAAGGATAATAATCAAAATCCCAATCTTTATTAATAGGCTTTAGATTTATATCATATTTCCCGATGAGATATTTTGAGAAGTGCTCATCGGCATCTTTGTTGAAAACAAGTTTTGTGGAAGCGTCATTTCCGTCATAAGCTCTCCTGCCCGGAGTAAAGGTATCAAAAGATGCTGCGCCTTGGGAGGATATCAGGGGAATGTTATCTTTCCCGCCGCCGCCTAAAACGTGTATATATCTGTTCCCGGCGGTTTTTTTTACTATTTTCGCGGCCTCGGCGGTAAGAAATGTATTCGCGGACATTCCCTCCGGCATAGATTTAAACCAAGATTTATCCTTACCCTTAGCATTTGCCACGCCGCCTAAAGCAAAGCCCCAAAATTTATAGTTATATTCTTTTTCTAACGCCAAAATTTTTTCGGTATATTCCCTGAATTCTTTTGGAGTGTCTCCGTGGACAGTGGCCAAGACTTTCGGATAATAATCTTTATGAGCGGTTAAATATTTTATACTCGCTTCCAGCAGCATAGAGTTTATTTCATCATTTTGTTTTTTAATTTGGGTATTTCTGTCGATAATCTCTTGCGTGTGCCTTTCCTCGCCTTTAAAAGTATATTTGCCGCCGATATCTAAGCCTACAATCAAATCAAATTTATACCGGTGAGCAAAGTCATAATAGTTGATAAGCTCCTTAAGCAGATGCTCCTTGACTTGCTCTATAGACGCGTTTTTATCAAACTTATTTATTATATTAGCCGCGCCGGAATCTAACAAATAAACTATAGATTCATAGTCTACGTCCGACGGAGAATGGCTCTTGGAAATGTACTTATCCGTATTTATCATATCCTGCCGCACGTATTTTATAAATTTTGCCATTGAATCATAATCCGGCAGGTGTTTAAGCCATTTCGTGGCAAAGTCCGGACGAGTTAAATAATAGTAGTTGAAGAGTGTCGGGATATTTTTGTACAAATCCATATAAACGACTTCGCGGTACTTGTCGCTGGCGCCGCCGCCGAGGTTGGAAATCATAAAAAATGAAGGTATCGGAAGTTGTTTCCCGTTTATTGTAATCATTTTTCCAGTCCTTTGATTTTCTCCGCAAACTCTTCAAACGAGCCCATAGATAACAGGGGGGAATATACTTTATGGAGATATACTGACTGAGGTCCTTTATCGTTATCGCCCTCGCGGCGTTGTCTTTTGAAAACGTTATCGGGGTTGTACAGATAATCTTTAATCTGTTCAGACGTTTCAAAAAAAACTCCCTTTAAACAAGGATAGTCTATCCAGTGCAGGTAAAAAACCGGCCTGTCAATATCGGATTCTATTATTTCTAACTGCTTTATTATTTTTTTCTGGTCTAAAGTGGCGCTGCCTTCATAGCAATAACGCCCAATCTTTTGGTTGGCTAAAATAAACGGAGCGCAGTGGTATTTTACCTCGAAATAGGCCAATATCCCCTTGTCCTTCCCTAAAATCATGCAATCGGGATATTTTTTGTTTTGATTATCAGCCCTGGCCGCTTTAATTTTACACTGTGAATTTAAAAAATCTATTAAAATATCTTCGAACAACCTTCCCATCATTACGTCATATACAACCTTGCTTTTATTGCGGGGATGCAAAAAATATTCTCTGCATTTTTTGCACATGCCCGGTAATTCCGGAATTTCTTTTCTTAGTTCAGCGGTGGTACAGAAACGCTCGTAAGAATTATTCCCGTACATTTTGTTGTAACAAATATTTGAAAATTCCGTCCATTCAAACTGATTTTCAAAGGTGGAAACATTTTTAAAGAAATCTTTTAGGCGCTTGTAAGAAAATTTTAACAAATCATTATATAGCATTATGATTCCCGTGTTGATAAAAGGCTGGTCTTTCTTGTAACTTCTATAATACCAAATGCTCAATTTCTTGACAAAACTTCTAAAACCTCCACGACATTCCCGCCTGCAAGCCTACGCTGTTGAGGCCGCCGCCGGTGCCGGTAATCTGCGCCATACTTGTCAAATCCGCGTTCCAGCGGTAGTTCATCCCGACGCCGTATTCCGCGTAGTTGTTCCGCAGCGCCATTTCAGGCAGCGGCGCGGACTCTACGCTGCCGCCCGCCTTGCCGTCAAAATTGAACACATAGCCCGCGGTGATGTAAGCGTCCCAGCCGCCGCGCTCGTAAAACAGGTTCATCCCCGGAGTCAGCGTCCAGCCGTCCAGGCTGCCGCCAAACATATTCACATCTCCCCATCCGGCGCGCCATTCTTGGCGGCCGAACTTGGCATAGGACGCGCGCAACGTCGGCTGTATGATATTGCGCTCGGCCAGATAGAAATTATACGCGCCCTTTACGGCCGTACCCGCAAACCAGTTGCTGTAATTATCGTCCGTCTGCGTCATGCGCGTGTTATAACCGCCCGCATAGGCAAGAAGCGTGCCGGTGAAATTCTCTTTGAACGCCGCGCCCATCAAACCTCCCTGGCCGCCGTCCTGATATCCGGTAATCCCGTCGTATTTAAGGCGCGCGCCGTTATAGGCCGCATAGGGTGTCAGCATGAAGTCCCACCCGCCGCCAGCATCCTTTACGGACGAATCCATACCGGCGATAAAACCATAGGCGTCGTTGTCCGCCTTGTATCCCTGCGTCAAATTCATATTGCCCGTCCGTCCGTAGGCTTTGCCCCACAGCGCGGGCATCCGTCCGGCAGCGTCGCCCGAAGACAAACCCGCATAATCCGCGCGGCTTTCCTGAGGCCCGCCTCTGTCCAGATAGACGTGGTCAAACAGATAGCCCGTCACGGCCAGCTGGTTCTGATACGCCGCCAAAGCCGCGGCCTGTCCGCGCTGGGCTTTCGTATCTATGCCCGGCAGCCGGAAAAGGCTGTACTGCCCGTTGCCGTTCGACTGCACGCCGTAGGCATAAATCGGAGTGTCTACCCGACCAACGGTTGTGTCGAAAGAAACGCCGGAGTTGCTGCCCGCGTCGAACGCTTGGAAAGGAATCTGCGCCGCCGTCGGCGCGCCTATCACGTTCAGCGCGCTCAGGTTCAAGGTGCCGGTGCCGGTTAATGTGCCGATTTGGAAACTGTCGGAGGCTCCGGTTTTGCCGTTAACGTCAATCCCGAAGTTATTTGTACCAACAACATCCATCGCAGGGGTGGTAAACGTCGTCGTAGAGCCGTTTATCGCGTTCACGCCCGCGCCGTTAACATTAAAAGCAGTCCCTAGCGTCAGAGTGCTGACAGGCGAGAGCAAATTGACGGTTGAGTCGGAAATATTGTTCGTTCCGCCGAAAAAAGAGGTTGAATAATCCGTCAAAGTCCCGCCGGTTTGGTCGTAGACGCCTAGATAGTTTCCGTTGACGGAATCCGGGCCTAAGGTTAAAGAGCCGTTGCCCGTTTTGGTTATAATAATACCGGCAATGTCCGCCGGCGCATTTACGGCCGAACTGATGCCGCTTCCGATAAATACGTCGCCGGCGTCGCCGTTGATGAGCAGATTTCCGTATGAAGGACTCTGACCCCACATTAAAATGTCATTTAACGCGCCGTTGGCGTAATTATTTTCAAAGACTATGTTTCCGCCGGCGGAAGAGGTGAGTTCAACGGGAGTATTGGTATAACATAATAATGCTCCGGCCGTATATGCCACTCCGGGATTTACGGCTTTGTTATTGCTGAAAATAACATCCCCGTCCGTGGCTTTGACGTAGAGTTCGGATGAGGAAAAATATTGGACTATTACGCCGGACTCAATACCGGTATTATTATCAAAAATAATCGGGTTTCCTGTTGTCGTGACGGTAATGTAGCCGCCGCTTGAAAGGACAATCGGCGCCAACCCCGGCAGAACGCCGTTGCTGACGACATTATCCCTGATAATGGTGCTGCCGCCCGTGGACGTCAGATTAAACTCAATGCCGGCGGCGCCGGCGTATATCGCGGTGGCAGCGTCGTTATTGATATTTTGGAATATGACATTATCTATATTGATAATCGGAGCGCCGAACCGCCCCGACGGTAAAGCGGCAATTCCGTAAACGGAAACGCCGGATAAATTTCCCTGGAATGTTATATTTTTAACATTATACACAGCGCCGGTAGTGCCGAGCTCAAGACCATTATTTCCGTTGAAGTCAATTACAGTATCCGTCGAAACACCGTCTATTGTGGTAGACTTTGTTAACTCTGTCAAGGATGCCGTGAGAGTCTGACTGGCCGTTATTGTAAGAGTATTTGAGGCGTCCGGCGACGCGTTGATATCGGCGATATATTGATTGAATAAAGTTGTATCATCTGCCGTGAGCGTTCTGTCCAAGGCTTGCGCCGCGTTCGCCGCGCAGCATAAAAAAACCGCGGCTAAAACCTTTGCCGCAATGGCTTTGGGTATCTTGATAGTTATCCTCACGCGCTATTTCCCCGGCACAGGGCGGTCCGCCGCCTGCGCCCAAAAAGCCGCGCCGTATCCCGGAAACCCTGTCAATAAACTGCTAATCATATGCGGCTCCTTTTGTATACATTATAATTAGTCAATTAAGATTATAACATAAAAAAGATTAATATTAGGACAAGGAATTAAAAACTTTAACCTATACTCACAAACTTCAAAGAGCAGGAGCAAAAATATGGTTACCAATATAAATTACGGAAGTACATAGTTTAATAACCATAAACTAAGCCCTTGTTAGTATACCTGAAAACAGACACAGGTTACTTTACCTCTAAAAGACCAATAATTTAAACATATATAGGATATACAAGGCACCTACTAGGCAAATTCACAAGAATCCATGACGACAAATTCCAAACCCCATACAAAAACGCCATATTTTATAAGATGCCAGTGGCAAATGGTGCGGTACTAAATAGTGACCGCCCGGAGCATACAAGACGGGGACTATTGCTGGCTGCGAGCTTACCCTGCTAACAGGCCAAAAACAGGGTAAAATGCCGTTTTTGGCCTGTTGTTTTGTGTCCTGATGTGCTTTTCTTGGAGTAAAACCTTGAAATCCCTGATATTCCCGCAATTTACAGCGAAATTCATAAAAAAAGGCACTTTTAGCCCTATTTTCCAGCTTTTTTATCTATTTCTCACTATGGTGACACCCAAAATTCCCTAAATTCCACAACAGGGAATATCAGGGATTATTTTTGTTGGGCTATTATCTGTTTGACATTTTCCAACTGCTCTCTAGTTTCTTTTCTGATATATTTACATAAAGTTGTATTATGTTCTTTATCTAGCTCTTTAGCAGTCGTGTGGGCATATCTATTTCGTAGTGAACAAAGACAATTCTTGTCTGATGAATTGCTAAAACATTTTAGTTTTTGAGAGAGGTCTTTTTTAGATTTTGTAGCTTCTAATAGCTGAACAAGGGTTGATGTTCTTAAGGCTGTTCCTATTGTATTATGTTTTTTGTTTATTATTTTTAATACTTCAGAAAATTTATTATTTTTAATTTTTTCTGCTAGTTCTAGACTGTGTTCTCCAAATTGTTTTATGTTTTTTATAAGGAAGCCTTTTATTGCTCCTTCTTTGCCAGCGGGTATTTTTTTCCACAACAGATCAAGACTATTTATCATTTCACCGTCAATTTCACTTACTCTATCCATTAATAGCCCACGGCTTCTTTGAATACTCTCTTCTTTTTTAAAGAGTGATTTAAGGATATTGATTGTTTTATCCGCAATATTATCTCTATCTGAAAAATATATTCCATCAATTATTTTTGTTCTTTTTCTTTTATTAAGAGCTATTATTTTGTCTTGCAAAGTGCTTATTGGATCATCTTCCCCAGTATAAAAAAGTATCGGAATATGATAATTGTTTTCAGAAGTTCTTATCCAATTGATTAAGTCGTCACCCATTGCGCCAGGCATATTAAAGTCAATAAATACCATATCTAATTCAATGTCTTTTATAGCGTCAATAAACTCTTTATCGTTATCTGGAGTCCAATCCGGATTAGCTGTTATATTTTTTATATTAGGTATAATTTCTTGTTGTTTTATAAAATCAGATATTACTTTTTTTATCCCTTTCAGATGTCTATGATTGTCGTCAATCCATAGAATTTTATATTCTATTTTCATCCTTTAAACTCCAAGATAACTTTTGCGCCTTTACTATCTTTGTTATTTTCAATTCTTATAATTGCGCCCAGATTATTCGCTATAAGTTTTGAGTGGTATAATCCCAGACCAAATCCTCCATCTGTAGAAGAAAAGCCTTTCTCAAAAAATTTATTATATGGAACATCAGGCAAGAGGCCCTTACCATCGTCGGTAAAAATTATTTTATTTGGATGGAAAGAGATATTCAATGTGTTGGCTTTTGCTTTGCGAGCATTGTCAAAAATATTAGCCAATAAAACTGCTATTTCTGGTGGGGAAAAAACTTTATTCATTTCCAAATCTTGTGTATTGGTATAAGAAATTTCTAATTCCCATTTTTTCTCTCTAGAAGCTATTTTATCTATATATTGTTTTATGAATGCGAACAAATCAGCTTTTATAGTGTTTACTTTCATGTTAAAATTAGCGTTCTTGGACATTATTGCCGATTCTTTTATAGTAGAAATATCAAATGCAACATCCTCAAGTATTTCAACAAGTTCTTCTTTGGAAACATGGTCTGGATTTTTATAATAAGTGGAAAGCGTAGCCTTTACATTGCTTTCAATACCACCTGATATTTGTTTGATAACGTGGGTAATCAAAGCATCTAGATTTTGTTCTGGAGAAATGAGGTCTTCAAAATATTGACTTCTTTTCTTCTCTGCTTCAGCCAATTGTAAAGCAATAAGTTTGTCCGCTTCTGCTTTTTGCCTAAGGCCACTTTCTACATTCAGCTCTTCCAAAGCTTTCTTTGTTTTTCCTTGTTCACTATCAATTATCTTGACAAGAGCACCTTTTTCTCTTACAGAGAGGCTCTGTATGGATTTTGATTTTAGAATACCTTTAAAATCATCAACAAATTTATCATATTTTTCTTCTGAAATCTTAGAGATATCCTTTAAAAGATTAGTGTTAATGGTAAGATTTTTTATTTTCCATTTAGACTTTAGTAAACGATTACATATTTTTTCAATATTTTCTTCATTTGCTTTTTTAAGTTCAAAATTGCTAGGGTCAGAAATTATATCTAATTCATTAATAGCTCCAGTTCTATTGGGGTTAAATTTGTCTATAATTCTATCCCAGTCCAATCCGGTAACAACAAAGTTTTCTAACTGTCTTATTATCACAGTAACGTAGCCATAAGATTCATCATTTTCATTGATTGTAGTTTTTTCTTCTTTATCGTATGCTACTAATTCTTGAAAAGATTTTGTGTGAGCAAGGCCCTCACGACTTGTAATTATTGAAAAAGTATTATCTTCATCCACTATGTTTATTTTACCTAGAATTTCTCTCGTTCCCAAGAATCTGTTAGTGCCTTGAGATTTGCGTTGGTCCAAACCAAGCCAATCATTTTTTATATTACCATAAGGCGATATCCTATAACCGTTATAGAATAAAAAAATGGAACCATATTCTACAGGGTTGATTCCAAAATTTTTAGTAAAATACATTTTTGATAATGTGTCTAAATAATGAACTTCAATATTAATATTTTTCAGAAGTTTATAAGGGTTAGGTATCGAATAATTATAAACTTGATTCCCTTGATAGAACAAAGTGGTTTCAATGTTTTTTCCATTTTTATCTATGTTTGATTTTATATATGTAGTTTTAAATGAGAGCTTATCAAAGATGTCTTTATTTATTCTCTTGTTTACAAGCCCCTTTAAATCTCTATTATCGGAATACAACTCAACCTCAAAACCATTATCCAACGATGGAGAAAACTTTCCTAATTCGCTTATTAGCTTTTTCAATTTAGATGATGGCCAATCACTTCTAAGTTCTTTTATTTTTAGTACAGTTCCTGTAGTGAAATCTTTTTCTTTTATCTCTGAAAGAAAACTTTTTTTATCTAAAATCTCATATGTTAATGGTATGTTTGAAATTAGGTCTTCTTTTCCTTTATTTTCAAACTTAGTCCACTCAATAGGGAATTTAATATATTCGCCTTTTGAAGATTTTGTGAATATAATGAGCTCTTTCCCTAGTCTATCACAACTAAATCTTCCTATACCTTTGCTTCCGGCAAAACCTTTACTGAGAGGCTGATCCTTTTTTTCGGAATATGCCATATTGAGCCATTTCCATGTTATATCATCAATAGACATACCAGAACCAAAATCGGTTATAGTTAGTGAGGATTTTTTTGAAATTTTGCCTTCGTCTTCAAATTTAATTTTAACTTTTGGAGATTTGGCATCTTTAGCATTTTTAATTAGCTCTATTATAGCAACATTGTCATCATATATTAGCCCTTTTCCAAGAATATCTTTTAAACCAGCATTTGCTTTAAAATAAAGAGTATTATCTGCCATATTCTACCTCCAATTTAAGCAAAACAGTACCTAAGGCTTCGGCCATCAACGGAGGCACAGCATTTCCAACTTGTGTATATCTCGGACATTCTTTTTTTCGTCTATCTCCACCAGTAGTATATTTTCCTAGAAAATCAAACCAGTCAGGAAAAGATTGAATCCTAGCATTTTCTCTAACAGTTAATATTCTAGGCTCGCTATAGTGCAACAGATCATCAGGTAATGTTGTTATTGTTCTGCAAGGGAGATTTGGGTGCAGGGGAGTAAAACATTGTTTATTGGTGCCAAAACTCTCTAAATCGGTTTTTGGTATATTTTTGCCCTTTTCATACTTGTTTAAGATAAGATTAAATCTATTCTTAGTATTGTTTCTATGTTTCGCTAAACGCAAACTGTTGGGATTCTTTTCTGAATTAGTATGTTCTCTCATTAGTTTCTGGTATTTAGTTAAGTTTTTGGGAGAATATTTTATTTGTTTAAAATTCTTGAAATCTTCACAATCAACTAATTCTCTACAATCTGTCTCTAGGTCAGAGATAGCCTGTTTTGTCGTGGTATATTTATTTCTATAAAGGTTTTTATTTATTAGATATTCTTCAAGATTTTTATTTAAAAAAATGAAGGGGTTTTCGTTCTCACGATATATATCCTTTTGGACAGCAATCATTATAAATCTCTCTCGAATTTGTGGGACGCCAAAATCAGCCGCATTTAACATTTGGTCATATACGATATATCCTATTTCTTCCAACTTGCTTTTTACTATTTTAGAATATACTTTTTGCTCTTTAGATCCTTTTATTTTAAATGCAGCTTTAAATCCTTTTACATTCTCGAGTAACAAAAATTTTGGTTTAACTAAGTCTACAACACGAATATACTCTTCTGTTAGAGAGTTCCGTGGATCATCTGGCTTTCTTTTGCCTGCAATAGAAAATCCTTGACAAGGTGGTCCTCCTGCAATTAATTCAATAGTTCCTTGAAGGTTTTTAAGTTGATCGATATAGTGTTCTAATAGAAAAGATGTTGTCATAGCTTCACAGGGGAGCCAGACTGGCCAGTTGAAAGAGTTTACTACTTTTTGATCAATTAGGTTGTGTTTTAGGGTTTGAAATGCATCAGGAGATTTTTCTATGGCAAATATCCCCTTCCATCCGGCATTAATTAATCCCAAAGATAGCCCTCCGCAGCCTGCGAACAAATCTATAAATTTTTTTTCAACCATTTGGAACCCCTACGTAATATATACATTTATTATATAAAATATCCCTCCCGCGCATTATACAAAATATCATGTGAATATAATACTATAATAATATAAGACTAAAATATTGCATCAGTATCATTTCCGGAATATTATTGCTAAAATAAAAATAGAGAAGTAAAAGGAGTCTGAAAAAGAACAAACTATTTTATAAAAATTTTTGATCCCAGATGTTGATACTTAAAAAAGTATCACAGCACACCTGAAAAACAGGCGTGCGGATTCGAGAACCAAAGTGATCAGCCAATTCCCTGCCTCGTAAGAGGTCAGGGAGGCGGTGTATCATTTAGAGTGTCTCGAATCCCTCGAAAATGATAGCCGCCTTTTTTATTGGCTGTTTTTACACTTATATCTTAACTTACTTTGCCGACAAATAGGTATCATATTCGAATTCAAAAAATTTATTTACTTGACTTGCTGCGGAAAGTAAGGCTGTATGTAAGGAAAAGAAAAAATAGGAGGCATTATGCCTAAAAATATAGATAACAACAGAAGTGGTCTTGCAGGAGAGTTTGCGGTGCTTTCACGTTTAGCGCAAAAAGGATTTGACGCTTCCTTGACTTTTGGGAACACTAAATCCGTTGATATCCTTGCTGTTAATAACAAGACCGGCGAGCAGTTTCAAATTGAAGTTAAAACAGCTTCTTACATGAAATCGCTTTACGGCGGTAAGTGGGGCAAGCATTGTTTTTGGAATGTGGGCGAAAAAATATTTGACCAAGAAAGAAAATATAACAAAAAAATTTTTGCTTTTGTTTGGTTCCCCAATGAAGAAGAAGTGGCCGGAATAGTGGCGAAACAACCCGAAGACAGAAAACCAGATTATGCTTATATTTTTATAGTACCCGGAAGAGAAGTTTTGTCTTATATAAGAGACGCGCGTACAAAATCTCCGGGCAAAGGCGTAAAGAAAAATTTTGCGCTGAGAATCGGTTTTGGAAAAGATGTGCTGGACTGGAATCATTATTTAAATAATTTTTCCTTATTAACCCATAAAGGGCATAAAAAAGGAGAATAAACAATGGGAACAACAACTATTATACCCGAAAATATAAATACAAACAAAAGTGGCCTTGCAGGAGAGTTTGCCGTTCTATCAAGGCTATATAAGGAGGGGTTTGACGCTTCAATATCATTAAACAATACGAAGGGGTTTGATATTTTCGTCCAAAATCCTAATAGCAAAACCCCGTTTCTCATTGAAGTTAAAACGACATTGCAGAGAGATAAATATGTTAAAAGTAAAAAAGATTTCTGGGGGAATTACCAATATTGGAAGGTGGACAACGTCCTGGATAGAAAAGAGGATTATAAAGGCAGAAAAATATTTTTCTGCTTTGTGTTTTTTGGTTCTTCAGAAGACAAAAAATATCCTGATTATCCATATATTTACGTTGTCCCTGCGGATAAAGTAATTGAATACCTTCTTTCCTCAAAAGATGTTGTAATAGAAAACAACAAAGCAAAAGGAGAGGTTATGAGAATAGGCAATGGCAGCGACAAAATCCTCTCAAAGCAGGATTATTTTAACAGATTTGATTTGTTAAAAGGAGAATAAAAATGAAAAAATATCTATTTATGATTATAGTTTCATTTATGTGCGGCTGTTCCACAGTTAAGCCACTAGTTTTAGGAAGTTGCAAATGTAATAACCTTGAAAACTATTGGGATGGGATTGCTACTATTGAAGAAGAAAATGATAAAATCATGGCGAACATCCCGGAGAGTTGTAAAATTGTTGCTTCTAATGAAAATACGGAAAGTATTAATAGTCTTTTAGATGCATTAGGGTTGGATAAAGCTAAAAGTACTCAAAAAGCTCTTAATGCTTACAATGATTTGAAACAGTGTCCTGAAAAATTTAAAAATACTTCTACATTGAGCCATGATATTTATGGCAATCTTAATAATTACTTTGAGTCAAAAAGTAAAGAATATTGCCCGAATGGATGTAGGTTTGGCTTAATTCTTGATTTGGGTACAACATCTTCCAATGAGTTTTTTAAAAAATACGAGGAGCGTACCGCCAATAACCCTATGAATAGTTATACTTTGCTCCAAAATGCACAAAAAAATATAGATAAGTTCGATAAATCTGCCAGGATGCTGCAAGAGTATTATTATGCAAAGGATGAAGAGATTTTTAAAAAGAGATCCGGCGGAAAAGTCGTTTGTCATATCACTATATCACATTTTTTAAGTACCAACTTTGATATAAGGCCTGACAAAAACTGTATTTATGGTAATGATTTTTCATATTACAACAGTATTCTTTCAAGAAATAAAGACGGCGTGTTAGTGACCGGTGATTATAATGCTCCTTTAAGTTTTAACAAAATAATTTTTGTATACACCAACGAGCCTTATGTAAACGGAGCTCACTTAAACGGCACGCTTTTTACATACGCAGGATTATATGAATATACATCAGTTATAGGGGCTTTCAACACAGTTAATGCTTTCAGACCGTATTCCCTCGGGGACAAAGCAAAAGACTTATTCTTTTATTAAAAATATGATTTTCCCATAAAATCCTGCTATGATTGTTAAAGGAGGATATTATGGGAAATCTAATTTTTGTTCTTAGGAATAAAACTGGCTTGGTTCAAGCTAAGACATTTAAAGAAATTCAAAGCCTTATGAAGCAAGGTTATTTAGGCTACACCCAAGAAGATTTTGAAAATTTTTCGACATTTTTTGATAAAGAGCCAAGGTTTAATAAGATAAAAAAGGGGATAGCCAAAATAAGAAAAATTACTCCCAAGGAGCTTATTAGAGAAGTAGAACTGGGGCGCATGAACTTAGATGGACTTGATAAGGACTACTCTTATACGCCGGCTATAGGGGAAAAAGGATTGGTTCTTGATCCTATTATAAGTAAAAATTTTGTTACGATGACGTTTGGGTTTGTCTTGCCGGAAAACGCCGGGATAACGGTAAAACAAAATAAAAATAATGGTAAGAACGAAGTGTCGTTGGTAATTCGCGGTAATAAATCCATGCGGGAAATTTCGCGATTTTTAGCCTCAAACAGTAAATATATAAGAGCTTTATTAGAAGAAATGCCTACCTTAAATTTAAACCTTCATAGAGATGCTGATGTGCTATTGGCTTCTGAAAATACCGGTAAAACACGTAAAGATATTATGGACGATCCAAAATATATAGCTAAAAATAATGAACAGAATTTATCTGAGGAAAAAATATCTGTAGATAAGCATCGTATTCATAAAAAACTTGAATCAGCTATGGACGTAAAGTAATGTAGTACAAAAGTTGAAATGGGCTTAAAAAGTATTTTGGTGCATAATATCTCCTGTAGTTTATCCTACAGGAGATTTTTTATGGAAAAAATGAGTATTGAAGCTTTAAAACCCTACGCCCGAAACCCGAGGAAGCACAGCGCGAAGCAAATCGAGGAAATCTGTCAAAGTATAAAACATTTCGGATTTACCGCGCCTATCATCATCGACGAAAAGAATATGGTTTTGGCAGGGCATGGACGCCTGTTAGCCGCTCAAAAATTGGCTCTTAAGGAAGTTCCTATAGTAAGGCTAAAAAATTTGAGCGAAACTCAGAAGAAAGCCTACGTGGTGGCGGACAATAAAATTGGCGAGCACTCTTCATGGGACCCAGAAATTTTGGCTTTAGAAGTAGAGGATATTGTTCTTAGTGATCCCAATTTCGACGTAACGCTAACGGGTCTGGCGACCGCCGAGGTCGATTTACTTTTAAACAAAGAACAGCCTAAAAATGAAGAAATTGACGCTTGGCCGGGGAAGGACATTCCTAAAAGAGTAGAGCTTGGAGATTTATGGCAGTTGGGCTCGCATAAACTTTTTTGCGGGAACGCTCTTCACGCAGGTTCTTACGGAACGCTTCTCGGCCAAGAAAAGGCCAATATTATCGTAACGGATCCACCTTATGACGTCAAGGTTAAAGGGCATATCTGCGGTAGAGGTAAAACGAAACATACCGAGTTTATCATGGCGTCGGGAGAACTTTCTTCCGAAGAGTTTACGGCGTTCCTGCGAACGGCTTTTGAACATATGGCGAATTTTTCCACGGATGGTTCCCTGCACTATATTTTTCAAGATTGGCGTCACATAGAAGAAATTACAAATGCTTCCAAAAAAATCTTTACAGAGTTTAAAAACGTTCTGATTTGGAACAAATTGTCTGGCGGCATGGGCAGTCTTTATCGTTCCCAGCACGAATTTATTTTCGTCTATAAAAACGGTACCGCTCCGCACACAAACAATATAAACCTAGGGGCTCAGGGCCGCTATCGGACGAATGTTATCGACTACCCGGGTATTTTTATAAACAACAAGCTTAATAAAGAAAATATAAAGCTTCATCCAACGGTTAAACCTGTCGGACTGCTCGCAGATTTGATTTTGGATGCCTCTAAAATCGGCGATATCGTACTTGACCCATTCGGCGGCAGCGGTTCTACCTTGCTTGCCGCAGAGCGTACGGGGCGCAAGGCGCGTCTCATAGAGTTGTCTGAACATTACTGCGATGTCGCCATATACCGCTGGGAAAAGATGGCGGGTAAAAAAGCCAAAAAAGTAGAAGAGGATACCCTAGAATTATGATACTGACCATAAAAAGAACTCAAAATAGACTTATATCGGAGTCGGAGTATAAAACCGGCTACAAAAAGCCGCCGTTGAACACACAGTTTAAAAAAGGCGTGTCCGGCAACCCTGCGGGCCGGCCAAAAGGCGATAAAAACTCAATGTCCATACTCAAAGATATTCTTGAAAAAGATATTGACGTTAGAAAGAATGGGGAACCGTCCAGGGTAAAAACTCTTACCGCCATTTGGATGCAGCTTGTTAACAGTGCTTTAAAGGGTAATTTGAAAGCTGTGGGGATGGTGCTATCACAGGTTTCTATCTTAGATATGAAGGAGGAAGAACGTGAAAAAGTAGTCTCGGCATTAACAAAGGATGATGAATTCATAATAAATAATTTTTTTAAGAGAAAAAAGGAGATGACAAATGAACAAAAATGAAGAATTGGCGGCAATATTAAGGCAGGACTTGAAGTCTTTTTCTATAAAAGTCTTTCAGGAAATCGCAGGGAATAGTACGTACTTGGACCATTGGTATACCGACGTTATATGCAGTGAACTTGTTGACGTAACGCAGGGCAAAAATCCAAAGTTAATAATTAATATCCCGCCCAGGTACATGAAATCTATTCTATGCTCCGTGGCTTTGCCCGCTTTTTTACTCGGGCACAATCCGAAAATGAATATTATATGCGCCAGTTATTCGGACGGCTTGGCGGAAAAAATGGCTTTGGATTGCCGGAAGATAATGGACAGCGTGTGGTATCGGGAAATTTTCCCCGCGACCAAGCTCTCAAAAGACAGGAAGGGTATAAGCGATTTTGAAACCACTAAAGGCGGCGGGCGGTTTTCCACATCCGTAGGGGGAACGCTGACGGGACGGGGCGGGGATATCGCCATAATCGATGATCCCATCTCTCCAAAAGACGCTAATTCGGACACTATCAGAGAAAAAACTAACGATTGGTACGGGAATACCCTCATTTCAAGGCTGAACGATAAAAATAACGGTAAAATAATCGTTATTATGCAGCGTACTCACGAGATGGACTTTACAGGCCATTTACTGGAAATAGACTCCTCATTTAGACTGATAAAAATGCCTTCAATAGCGGTGGAGGATGAGAGTTGGGAAGTCAGTGACCATTCGGGTAATAAAACCATTTTTACACGTAAAATTGGCGAGGCATTGCACCCGGAAAGAGAGAGCGCGGTCAAACTGAAAGAAATAGAAAGCAGTATGGGCTCTTATTACTTTGCCAGCCAGTATCAGCAAAATCCGACGTCGCGCGGAGGGAATATTATTAAGCGCGAATGGCTAAAGTTTTATAACCGGCAAACTCTTTTAGAAGATATAAGAACCCGTAAAATAAGGCCGTTTCATATCGGGCAGAGCTGGGATACCGCGAGTAAGGCTGAGGAACACAATGATTATTCTGTTTGTATAACGTATCTGACGGCCTCTGATAATAAGATTTATATTTTAGGCGTTTACAGAGATAAACTCGAGTTCCCTGCTTTAGTCAAAAAAGCGGAGGAGCTAAAAGATAAGGCCTCTGCAAAATATAAAGACATAGCCTTTTTAGAGGATATCATAGTCGAGGATATCAATAGCGGCACCGGGCTTGCCCAATACATGACGGAAAAGTATGGCAATACATTAAAACCTTTCAAGCCTGAGCACGACAAGGCTACAAGGTTAAAAAATATATCGCACCTTTTAGAGTCCGGCAGGTGCGTTTTCCCAGATAACAAGCCAAAGTGGTGGGAAGCTTTTGAGAAAGAGCTTGTAAGCTTCCCTAACGGGAAACATGACGACCAATGCGACTCTCTTTCCCAGCTTTTAGCGCATGAGCTGAATAGAGGCCCCGGACTGGATTGGCTTAAGAATCTGGTATAACTTGACTTACATCCCTATAGTAAGCGGTAATGTGTATACCCGCTATAGGGATGGAGGAAGTTATGAAGAAAAAACAAACAAAAATAAAGGTTATAAAAACAGAGCAAAAAGGCTTGCCCATAGACATGACAACAGCGGCCTATCAGGATACTGCCAGGGCGCATGACCCGCGCATACCCAAGCCGGGCAGCGTCATAACAAGGAAGTATAAAGGCGAAATCTTGGAGGTAAAAGTGCTTGAAAACGGCTTTGAATACAAAGGCCAAACCTTCAAAAGCATATCCGCCGTCGCAGTCCATATCGTGGGCGGCCCGGTCAGCGGATATGTATTTTTTAAACTGTAATCAAACAGGTGGCAGGATAACTCCTGCCACCTAAAACCAGGAGGCGTTATGACAAAAGAAGAAAAAATAAGATTTTTAAAGCAATCTTTCAGCGTACTTGAAGGATTGACGCGTGATATTAACCAAAAAATGGCCTATGCTAAAGAGGGGGTGGAGGAAAACAAAGCTAATTTAATAATAGGCGGGCTGGCGGATATAGACAAGGCTGCTCTCCATTTAAAAAGCGTTTATGAAACAATGCTCTTTATGCACCGCAACTGATTTGTTAAAATAATTTTATGGATACCGTGACAAAAAAACAGCGCAGCGAAACAATGCGGGCCATAAAGTCTAGCGGGACTAAAATAGAAGTAAAACTCGCCAAGACGTTATGGCAAAGCGGTTTTCGCTATCGAAAAAACTGTAAAAATATTTTGGGCAAACCGGATATTGTTTTTGGAAAATATAAAATAGCGGTTTTTTGCGACAGCGAGTTTTGGCATGGAAAAAAGTTGCAAAAAAATCCTAATTATATAGACTCCAATAAAAAATATTGGCTGGCCAAAATACAAAGAAATATGTCAAGGGATAAATTCGTTAACAGACAGCTTAAAAAAGATGGATGGCTTGTTTTGCGTTTTTGGGGGAATGATATAGAAAAAAATATAGATAAGTGCGTTTCCAAAATTAAAAAAGCGGTCAACGCCAAACTTTGAAAATAACGCTTTTATTTCTTTCTTAATTTTAATACAATAAGTGTAATAAACTTCACATTTAATACTTTATATGGAAAACACTTTAAAAACAATACGCAGGGCTAATAACGTTACCCAAAATGAGCTGGCTGAGAGGGCAAACGTTACCCGTAAGACTATTATTTCTATTGAAAACGGGGATACCACGCCGTCAATAGACCTCGCCTATCGCATATCCGGCGTATTTGACATGCCGGTAGAACATATTTTCCTTAACAAAAATTCCGCTGTTGAGCCCGCCGTTAAACAAAAAATCCGTTTTATAGATTTGTTTTGCGGAATAGGCGGATTCCATTTTGCCGCAAAAAAGTTTTTTGATTCTGAAGAAATAAATTATGAATGTCTTTTAAGTTCGGATATTGACGAGTTTGCCTGTAAAAGCTACGCCGCCAACTTCGGCAAATATCCTTCAGGCGATATTACAAAGATTCCAAATAATAAAATCCCGGAACACGATATTTTATTTGCAGGATTTCCTTGTCAGGCGTTTAGCATTATCGGTTTAGGCAAGGGCTTTGAAGATACCCGCGGCACGTTATTTTTTGAAATTGCGCGTATTTTAGCGGCTAAAAAGCCCAAAGCTTTCGTTTTGGAAAACGTTAAAAGGCTGGTTTCGCACGATGGGGGTAAGACGTTTAAGAAAATTTTAACCACTTTAAAAGACTTGGGCTATTTTGTTGACTATAAGGTCTTAAACGCCCTAGATTATGGTCTGCCGCAAAAGAGAGAAAGAGTAATCATTGTCGGCGCATTACACCCTTTTGATATGAAATGGCCGAAGAAGGTTGCAAGCGGCAAAAAGTTGAATGATATATTAGAAAAAAATGTCGCCGCCAAATATTTTGCCTCTAAAAGTATAATTGACAAAAGAAAAGCGGCGCACACAAGCAAACATACCCCGTCTATTTGGCATGAAAATAAGAGCGGAAATATTTCTTCTTATCCGTACTCCTGCGCTTTACGCGCCGGCGCATCGTACAATTATCTGCTTGTCAACGGAGAAAGACGCTTAACCCCAAGAGAAATGCTTCGCCTTCAAGGTTTCCCTGACGATTTCAGAATAGTTTTGGAAGACTCTCACATTCGCAAACAGGCCGGCAACGCCGTGCCCGTCGATATGGTTTATGAAGTATTAAAAAACTTTATCCCCGCCGTATTTTACTAACCCATTGTTATTTTCCTAAAAAACCAGTAGAATTTATTAGAAGTTAATTAATTCTATTGAGTGAAAAAAATGGCAAATTTAAATCCCAAATTAAGAACTGTACAGAAGGTAAAACCGCCTTTTGATTTAAACGAGTTTCCAAAGGGTTTTATATCCAACTTAGGGAGAGAACTTGCTTACGCCATGGCGACAAAACTTTCCTATGACCTTCAAGGCAGCGAGTGGGAAGAAATTTTTGCCAATTGCGTTGGCGCAAAATGGAAACCGTCCAATGTTGGGTTAGATGACGTTGTCCTCGGTAATTGTTGTTGGGGCGCAAAGACGGTCAAATCCGCTTCTATTAGAACTCAAAAAAGAGTTCGCTTGATATCAGGTAGGAACTCGCCTAAGTATTCATTCGGAGACTCTCATTATCTGTCAGCCGACCCGAACTCTTTAGGGGAACAAGTTCTTGCAATCTGGAACGAGCGCGTTTCCGCCGTACGCAAAGAATATAAATTTGTCAGGACTGTGGTTTTAATGAAGGGTAAAAACTTTGATGAATTCGCGATTTTTGAGTTTGACACTCAAAGATATGAGCATGAATTATATACTTGGAAATGGAATAGCAGAGAAAATCTTGAGGGTTTTGACGCTAAAGGCAAGCATTGCTTTACTTGGCAGCCGCATGGTTCTCAATTCACTATAGTGGAAGACATCCCCTCTGATACGTTATATATTTCTATAACAAAACCTCCTCTTTTAAAAAAAGAAGATGTTTTGTCGGCCATGAAATATAAAGATAGCTGGGTAAAAATCTTAAAATAAAATCTCATCTTCATATAAAAAGCCCTGTTGAAATATATCAACGGGGCTTTACTTAGTTTCGTTTCTAATTGTATCTTTGCTTAACTGAACGGCGTAACAATAAAATTGTAAATTTTATTATAAAAGCATTGGTTGTTCAGGTACGTTATTTTGTTTTCTCAATTGCAATTTATATTTTTCTTCTATCTTGCCGTTGTTATTCAGCCGCGCCTGTATCATATCGTAATATGGTTTGTGCAATTCGCTTGATATAAAGTTACGTTTTAACTCTTTACATAAAACTATTTCCGAGCCTGAACCGCCGAAGAGTATTTGTACCAAATCATTTTCTTTTGTCGTCGCTTTTATAAGCATTTCAACAAGGTCTAAAGGAATTTGGCAGGAGTGAAAAGTTTTATCTTTTGAAACATTCTTTACCAAATTAAAATACCACCACGAATACGGCATTCTGCCGGCAGAGCCGTTTGAAATGTTTTGTTTTATTCTTTTATCATTTAAGTTTTGATAAGGCAGAGCAACCTGTTCTTTATAAAATTTATTGTCTTTTGATTTTGTCGCATGTAAAACAGAGCGATGGGCCGTAGTAAATTTTTTATCAGACATTCCGACATTGCTGTTATACACCCAAACATAATCATTGACATTATACGCCACGTCGTCTAAATATTTAACACGCAAATAGGCGTTTTGTTTGGGGTAATTAAGCATAAACAAATTGCCGTCCGGCTTTAATACGCGCAAGCATTCCTCCGTCAAAGAAATATACCAATCAATATATTCGTTCCATTTTTTTGTGTAATTTTTACCGTTATAATTGATGCCGACATTATAATCGGGGTCGCCATAAACCATGTCGACCGAATTGTCCGGTAATCTCTTCAATGTTTCAAAAACATCTTCGTTGAAAATTTTATTTTTGAGTTCGTCGAGCATATTCATTTATTGTCCTCTAAATAGGGGGATAGGTATGCAAGCAGTTCCCTGTCGTGTATTACGCATATTCCTCTGGTTTTCGCAAAAGTTTGGATAGTCGTTGTTATAAGTCTGACGTCGATAGTGCCCTTATTGGCTGTTGCGTAAATTATATTGTCTATAAACTTGCTAATCATAAGCGGCGCGGAAATTATGGATAAAATTGTATTGACTCGTCCCGCCCAACATTCGCCTGTAGAGAGGCTATAAGTTCCATTTTTATTTTTCTTAAAAAATTCTCCCGGCTCTTTTTTCGTCCTATACTTAACATCTTCATTCCAAGAAAGTAAATCAACAAAATACAGAAAATCCAGTAATTCAACTTCTTGAGTAGTTCCAAATCTTTCTTTGAAGCCCGGAATTAAAACATATTTTTGTATATTTTCAATTTCATTGAGGACCTCATTAGACGGAGCATAGCGAAATTGATGAGCAGTATTCTCTTTATGGTCAATAAAAAAACATAACCGATATAATAAAACTAATACTTTCTTAAAAGCATCGTGTTGAATAATAGAAATTTTTATAAGATATTCCCAAATTTGCTGAAATGCCCAACTTTGGAACAATTCTTTTTCATTTTCTTCTACGCTGGGATACATATCAAGCAAATTCGGATTATTCTTTCTTGCCGCTTCTTTGCCCGGTTTTGAAAAACAGGCTGCCTTATTACATCCAAATACCGAAGTAATAGTTTTTTCTCTTTGTGTTTGGTTGCCAGACTTAAAAGAAATGGCTTCTTGTATAAGTTTTTTTCTTTGTTCTATAAAATCAGAGTTATTTTTAAATAATCGGGTTTTAATGAATATCTCTTTTGTCATAACATACCTTTTTTGCTTTGTTTTAGTATATGATACCATTCTACAATTTTCAAAAGCTACTATTCACTACGGACTCATTCTGTTTTATTACAGGATTGAGCCTATATTTAACTTGACTTCTCTCCCTAGAGTAAGCGGTAATGTTACAAAAGGAGAATGTATGTCTAAAAGAAAACCACCAGAAAAATATAGGTTTAAGAAAGGCATATCCGGGAATCCATATGGTCGCCCACGCTTAACCGGCAAAGAAGTTTTTGAGATTACTAATGCGATATTTGAGTTGTTGCTACGTGCTAAAAATAAAGACAGACAAGTATTGATAAAACTCAAAAAAATCAGGGAGATTTTAAATGAGAAATAAAGTTTATTTGCCTAAAAGCTATGAAGAGCTATCAAAAATAGAATATGCCAGATTGCAGGAATATTGGGAAATGTTTTTCTTATCTCCCTGCCGTGCCAAGGCATCAATACTCCGGCCTTTGTGGTATAAAATACAGTGCGAGCTTTTTGGTATTAAACTAGTGGATAAATATGCCCTACGCCTTAACAAATATGCCAAACGTGGGCCAAAAGAGGCCCTACAAAAAGCGGTTAAAAATAAATATGAGTTGAAAGTCGGTACGGAACTAATCCGCATTTATAACGGACTAGAAAACAAAGTCATAGTTTTGGGGAGTGATAAGTTTGAATATAAAGGACAAACTTATCCCACGCTTTCAGCCGTGGCCAAGACAATTTGTGGTTCAAAAGTCAGCGGCCCGGATTTTTTTAATTTGAGGTGATGGATATTTTAAAGGGCTTTCAGATATTTGTCAAATAATGATATGAAAATTTTATCAGCTAAAATAAGTACTGTGAACCTAATAAAATAGTTTTCATAAACAAAATCAGGTTGTCGCATAGTTTTTATCGTAGGAAGCTCTTTTAATGGAGATTTTGTGTTGTGCGCGACCGTATTTCTAAAAATAATCATATTATTATATGATAGTTTTATTTGATTTTTTGTGTCCTTATCCCAATTTTCTTCTCCAAATAATGAACTTGACAATCCACTATCTTTTAGCAATGTTATTTTATAGTCTTTCTTTTGCTTGATCCATTCATCAATTATATTAAGCCATTCCATGTAATCTCTCGGATAAATATTTTTAAAGTGAGAATTTGAAAATAGAGAAAGGAACTCTTTTTTTATTTCTATTAAATATAAAGTTTGAGGTATTTCAAGTTCTGTGGTGTCAGTTAGAGAAAAATAATGTTTACAAAGAGATTTGAATATTTTATTTTTTGCCTCATAGCGAGAACATTCCCCTAGATTATCTTCATCTGACAGCAGTTTCCGTCTATATTCTAAATCTTCAGTTGCCATTTCCCAACATATTAGTTTCATCTTTTGCTCTAAACATCCTGTGATTTTTATAAAAACAGATGAGAAAATATAGTCGAAAACTGCCAAAGAATTGAATCCATCCTGAAGAGATATTGTGGACACAATAGAATCATATAATATGTTTAAAACAGGCTCTTTTATAAATCTTCTGCTGTTATTTATGTTCATCTTTAATATAGCGTCCGTATATTTCTATGGATTTTTTAACTCTACTTGTTAAATATTTTAATGCCGCAGGTTGGCGTTTCTCTTTTTCTTTGGCATCAGAAATGGCTTGCTTTATATCTTTATCTAAATTATTCACTTTATTAGTATCTATTCTTTTATTTTCAAATAAGACAAAATAAATTAATCCAAATAAATAATAGTCTGCATCGACTATAGATTGGAGTTTTTCTGGCACTCCTGCATACTTGATGTCTTCTTTTAAATAATTAATTTTATCTTGATATTGATTACTTGGGAAAATACTCTTAAACTCAGTAAATGTAGTTGACGGTTTATCGCCTATTGTATGGTATATAAAATTTTCTATATATGTTTCCATTTTATATCGGAATCCACGAGCCAACAGAGATATATTTTTGTTACCCCTCTTTAAATGGTCGTATTCAGCTAATATAGACATATATCTGGCGAAATCTGTCACTTTTGTATTCGTTTTTATTTGTTTAAATAATACAGGCTGAAAGAAATCTTTAAAATCTTTGTTAAGCCAATACATTGAAGCCCGTGCTTCTAAAGGTAAGAGAGATTGGGCTCCAGTATTTATTCTGCGAAATACAGAAGAATAATATCGTACTTGGTCATTTTCAGAGTCTTGAGTTGGTTTTATATAAGCAAAAGGAAGGCAAGTTTTTTCAAAAAATTCGCTATTTAGTGTATTGATATCAAATTCTTTATATTTTCCACTTTTCATTAGATTTTTCAAAATATTTTCTTTTTCTCTATTCTGTATCGCATCCTGAATATCTCTAAGCGTCCAATTTAGGATATTAATATTATCAGAGTCTTCTTCTTCCTCGTCATCATTGTCATTTGCCAATGCATCATTCCCTGTATCTTTAAACTTGTCTTCGTCAGGGAATATATTAAGATAACGTAGCAGAACAGAAGTCAGGCGTTGTTGTCCATCCAGAATATAATTTTCCCATTTATTATTCATAGATAAAGAAGCAATAATAACAGGAGGGACGAAAAATCCTTCTTCTAAACTTTTGATTAATCCAGAAGTCCTTTCTTTGCTCCAAACAAAACTACGTTGATAGGGAGGAAGAATTATATCTTTTTTTAGAATAAGGTCAATCCAATGTTTTAGTGTATATTCCCCATAGAATACTTTATATTGATTCATTTACGTTTCCCTCACATTTTAATTTATAAAAAATATTAGCTTGACTTCCTCCGCTTAGTAAGCGGTAATGTGTATAGGGGTATTATAGTAAATAAGGACTATTATGAAAAAAATAAATTGTGCGGTATATGTGAGAAAATCAACCGAGAAAGGGCTGGAGCTGCAATATAACTCTCTTAATAACCAAGAGGATGCTTGTAAATCTTATATTGCCAGCCAAACTTTTAATGCTTGGGAATATTTTAAAACTTATGAAGATGGCGGGATAAGCGGCGGCACTATGGATCGGCCCGGGCTCCAAGAGATGCTAAAGGATATAAAAGCAGGGTTTGTAAATATTGTGGTCGTTTATAAGGTGGACAGGCTTTCGCGTTCCATCATGGACTTTCATAACATGATGCAAGAGTTTAAGAAATATGGCTGCGACTTTGTGTCTATCACACAAGCCTTTGATACTAGTAATTCTATGGGCAAGTTGACGCTTAATATGCTGCTATCTTTCGCACAGTTTGAAAGAGAGGTTTCAAGCGAGCGTGTCCGTGATAAACTAGCTGCGACAAAGGCTAAAGGGATGTGGGCGGGTGGCATGCCGCCGCTCGGCTATGATGTGATTGATAAAAAATTAGTAGTCAATCCCGCCGAGGCCGAAATCGTGAAGGCTTTGTTTGCGAAATATTTAGAATTTGGGACTTTGCGAGGTGTTATTGAATGTGTGCGTACTCAAGGCATAAAAAGGAAAGCATGGAAAAAGAGGAACGGGGACATGAAGGGGGGAAAAGACTTTAATATTGCCCGTCTGCATTGGCTGTTAACGCGCAAAGTATACATAGGTATGATGGAACACCTGCGGCTGAAAAAAGCCTATCCAGGCCAGCACGAGGCTATTATTGATAAAGAAACATTTGAAGCGGTACAAACCCAGCTTGGGCGCAGATATGATAAAAATGAACAGCGCAAAAGATATCTATATTCTCTGGGGCTTTTTCATAGCAAGTTATATACAATAGAAAACCAGCCATTTGGTTTTACTAATAGTAAAAAAGCCGGACGCAGGTTTAACTACTATTACACAAAAGGCGGTGGCACGTACTTGCCTGTGGAGCAGATAGACAATTTTGCCGTCAAAGCCATTAGTAAAATTTTAGACTTTGATTTCAGCAGCTGGAATTGTTTTGGGCAAGATATCAAAATATTTTTAAAGAAAATACCGACACTAAAGCAAGAACATATAAAAGTATTCTTGAATAAAGGCATTTATATTAAAAGAGAAAATATCTCAGAACTTGTGATATATTTAAGTATTGAAGAATTTACAAAATTCATCAAGACGCATTATGATGACAGCGGATTTAACGAAAAAAACTTACCGATAGACAATAATATCTCGCTAAGCTCTGATGGGACAGAACTAATTATTAAAACAGAATTTGTTATAGATAATATGACTAAAACAAGTCTGGCTCAAGGTCCTCTTAAAAACGTATTAACAGTAACGCAAATGAATGAGGGCTTGGTGCGCGGCTTGGCCTTGGGATGGAAGTTTATGCGTATGTTGGAGCAAGGGAAAACTTTACGTGATATTGAAAAAGAAGTCGGACAAAACTACAGGACAATAGACCGATATATAAATTTGACCTACCTGTCTCCGAATATTGTTAGTGATATCTTCAATAATAAAAATCCTAAAAACCTCCGTCTGAAAGATTTAAAAACTTTGGCCTATACCCACCTAAACTTCAAAGAACAGGAACAAAAATGGGGCTACAAATACGAATAGTCGCGTTAGTGCATAGTTTAGTATTAGAAAACTATACACTTGTTGGGATACCTGAAAATAGGCATGGGTATAGTTTGGCCTTAAAAAGCCAATATTTTAGACATATAATAGGCTATACAAGACGCTCACTCGGCAAACCTTCAAAAACCCACGACGACAAAATTCACAACCCATACAAAAACGGCATCTTTTATAAGATGCCGTTGCCAAATGGTGCGCCTAACAGGAATCGAACTTGTATCCCCAGCTCCGCAGGCTGGTGCTCTATCCATTGAGCTATAGGCGCGGAAATCTCTATCCTTATGCTTTGCTTATTATGCCTGTTTATTTTAATATTTTACAAAATATGCGCTCTACTCACAACATAACAGAGAGTTTGCTTGACCGTCAGCCCTAGGCAGCCAATGTTTTTCTATTGACTTATCTGAATTTAAAATATAATATTATTAATATGAATAAGTTACACAGCCCGAAATTTTATTTTTACTTTAACTTTTACTTCCCGCCGTCAACGTCATCGGGGCTGTAACTTATTTTAAAAATTTGGAAAACTCTCCCGGTGACGCAAAACCGGGAGTTTTTTTATGCACGCGCAAAGGGATAATATGAAAGACGACAAAAACGCAGTAACTATAATAGCCGGCCCGTGTTCTATCGACGAGAACAACGCGCCGCAGCTTTTTGAAATAGCGGACATAGAAGTAAAAAACGCGGACGGTCAGACGCAGCGCGCCATAGCCGGAGTGCGCGTGGTGGGCCTCAAATCGCGCACCACGCTTAAAGACGAAAAAGAAAGCATGGGCATTGACTATGAATTTTTCAAACAAAACTTTGACCTGCTGATGAAAACCCGCCGCTCCAAAAAATTTAAATGTCCGCCCAGTGTCGAAATAGCGGCGGAAATTTCCAAAAAAACCGGCATGCTCGTGGCCAGCGAAATAATGTCCCCGCTCGTCCAGCTCCCGCTTTATGAAAAAAGAGTCGCCGACGGCAAACTGATAATCTGGAACCCGTCGGTCAACCAGCTGGGCTGGCAGGCTTTTGAAATGGGCCAGTACGCGCAGAAGCATAAATGGAAAATCGCGCTGAAAAACGGCAAATGGCTTGACTGCAAAATCAGCGAAGCGGATTCTCCGTCCCGCACCGAACGCACCGATATAGAAAAAGCGTGGGAAGGGCTTGCAAAATATACGCGTCTCAAGACGGAAGATATCATATACATACACCGCGGCTTTGACATAGAAAGCAAAGGTTCTTACAGAAATCTGCCGCTGCATAATCTTGCAAAACGCATGAAAAAAAATACCGGCGCGAAAATGTTTTTTGATCCCAGCCACTCTTTCGGCCCCAAAATGCGGGACCAGATTGTGCAGGGCTCTATCGACGCGCTGCTCATGCGCGCGGATGACGCTTCTTTTCTCTACGACGGCATTTTGATAGAAGTTGGCACTTCTCAGACGGATACAGACCAGCATATTACTATTGAGGAGCTGCGTTATATCGCCCAAAAAATAGCGGAAACGCGCCCTCTTATCGGACATTAATATGAACGTTAAAACACTAAAAATAAATTCTTACGAAATAATTATCAGCGCGGGGATTTTTGGCCGCCTGAAAAATTTTTGCGTAGGGAAAAATTATTCTTCCGTCTTTATTCTGACGGACAAAACACTTTATAAACTTTATTCCGCCAAGCTTAAAAATATTTTGCCGCGCGCGCGTTTTATAGTAATCCCGCCGGGGGAAAAATATAAAAACCTGAAGACGCTGGAATATATTTGGAAAACGCTTTTCAAACACGGCGCGGACAGAAAGAGCGCGCTGGTCAATTTCGGCGGCGGCGTTGTAGGAGATATGGGAGGCTTTGCCGCCGGCGTTTATATGAGGGGCATGGATTTTATACAAATCCCCACAACGCTGTTGTCCCAAGTAGACGCAAGCGTCGGCGGCAAAACCGCAGTTGACCTTGACGGCGCAAAAAATATAATCGGCGCATTTATCCGCCCGTCGCTGGTGCTTATTGACGTTAACACTCTTAAAACGCTTCCCCGCCGGCAATTGCGCGCGGGCTGGGCGGAAATTTTAAAACACGGTCTTATAAAAGATAAAAAATATTTTGAACGCGCCGGCTCTATGGACATGATAAATCTAATTTATAAATCCTGTCAAATAAAGGCGCAATTTGTCAAAATTGACGAACGTGAAAAAGGCCCGCGTAAAACGCTTAACTTCGGCCACACCGTCGGCCACGCGGTTGAAACTCTTTCTTTTAAAACAAAAAATCCGCTGCTGCACGGCGAGGCCGTCGCGCTGGGAATAATCGCGGAAAGCAAACTCAGCGTCCTCAACGGCAGTTTAAAAGCAAACGAGTTTGAACATATCCGAGCCGTTTTAACCAAACGCGGTTTTGCGCTGAAATGCAAAAACATACAAAAAAAAGACATTTTAAAAATGATTTTAAAAGACAAAAAGAACGACGGCAAAAAAATAAAATGGACGCTTCTTAATTCCATAGGAGGCGCGGTTTACGATATTGAATGCGCCGCGCAAAATATTTCAAAAGCGATAGACGAAATTTTATGATAATCAAAAAACCGTTAAAACCGCTTAACGCGAAAATCGTTTTAGGCGGCTCCAAAAGTCTGACGAACCGCGCGCTTCTGACAGCGTCCCTCGCCGATGGACGCAGCGTTATAGAAAACGCGTCTTTAAGCGCGGACTCAAAAATACTGATAAATGCGCTTAAAAAACTCGGCGTAAAAATAACCGGCGGCAAAAAAATAAGAATTTCAGGCGGGAAAAAACTAAATAAAAATGTCCGGATTGACGCCAAAGACGCCGGTACCGCGTTTCGTTTCCTGACGGCGTTTTGCGCGTTAACGGAAAAAGAAATAATTTTAACAGGCTCCGCGCGCATGCAAAAACGCCCAATCGGAGAATTAGTTTCCGCACTGAATTCCCTGAGTGCAAACATAAAATATTTGAAAGAGGCCGGCTTCCCGCCGTTAAAAATAAGAAAGGGGGTTTTGCTAGGCGGCCGCACGACAATTGGCGGCAACATAAGCAGCCAGTTTATTTCCGCGCTGCTTATGCTGGGGCCCGCGCTTAAAAACGGCCTTGAAGTAAATATAAAAGGACATCTGGTATCAGCGTCTTACATAGACATGACGCTAGACGTCATGCGGCGGTTCGGAGCAAAAATAGAGAATAAAAACTACAGAAAAATAACCGTCAAAGGTCCGTATAAAAGTGCGAAGTATAAATGTGAGCCTGACGCGTCCGGCGCGTCCTATTTTCTGGCCTGCGGCGCGTTAAATCCCGGCGGTAAAGTGCGTGTTAATTTAAATCCGTATTCTTTGCAGGGCGACGTGGAATTTGCCGATATTTTGGCAAAAATGGGCGCAAAAGTCGTCAAAGGAAAAGATTATATAGAAGTTTCAAACAACTGCCAGTTAAAAGCGGTTAACGCCGATATGACGCTTATGCCTGACACGGCGCAGACGCTTGCCGTGCTCTGCGCTTTCGCGCGCGGCAAAAGTAAAATCACCGGCCTGTCCACTTTGAGAATAAAAGAAACAGACCGCATTAAAGCCCTTTGCGCTGAGCTTGCTAAAATGCACGTAAAGACAAAATCCGGCAAAGATTTTATAGAAATTTACGGAGCGGCCGCGCCGCAAACCGCCAAAATAAAAACGTACAACGACCACCGCATGGCAATGTCTTTCGCGCCCGCGGCGGCGGTTTTGGGGAAAATAGAAATTTTAACCCCGTCCGTTGTAAAAAAGTCATTCCCTGATTTTTGGATTAAGCTGAAACATGCGGGGTTCCGCCTATGAAAATAATTCTGACTGGCTTCATGGGCGCGGGCAAAACAAGCGTCGGCCGCGCGCTGGCCGAAAGGCTGGAGTTAAAATTTATCGACACGGACCAATATATTTTGGACAAAACTTCTTTCAAATCCGTCCGCGAAATTTTTGAAAAAAAAGGAGAAAAATACTTCAGAAAACTGGAATTTAACGCCGCGCGCGCGCTGGCCGACGGCGGGGCGGACGCAGTGATAGCCAGCGGCGGCGGCATGATAAACGCGCCCGGCGCGCTGGAAGCGTTAAAGAAGGGCGGCGGCGTATGTTTTTTTCTCGACGCGCCGTTTGAAATTTTAAAAACGCGCATAAAAAATTTCACTACGCGCCCGCTGTTCAAAAATCATGTTTCCGCGCGGGCTCTTTACAACGCGCGGCAGCATATATATAAAGGATACGCCGACCATATTATTCACAGGGGGAAACTGGATATCGGCGGAACTGTGCAGGCAATTATCAAAACGCTGGCCGGCGCGGCAAAGAAAAAAAATGTAGTGATAGGAAGTCCCGTCGCCCACTCGCTTTCGCCGCGGCTGCATAAAGCGGGATATAAAGCGCTGGGCGTGGAAAAAATTTTTTCTTTCGGATATAAAGAAGTAACCGTGACGGAACTGCGGGATTTTATGCGGCACACAAGAAAAGAATACAACGGCCTCAGCGTGACAATGCCGTTAAAAACGGAAATAATAAAATATCTTGACGCGCTTGAGCCTGCCGCGCGAAAAATAAACGCCGTAAACACCGTCGTGAATAAAAACGGTTTTCTGACAGGTTATAATACAGATTATCAAGGCGTACTTTACGCGCTCGGCAATGTAAAAGGCAAAACCGCCGTCGTGCTGGGCGCGGGCGGCGCGGCGCGGGCGGCGTTATACGCGCTTAAAGACGCGCGGCAAATTTATTTGTACAACCGCACTTTGCGGCACGCGCGTGAGGCGGCAAAAATTTTCGGCGCGGAAGTTTTGGACGATAAAAATTTAAAACTTATTTCACGCGCGGACATTATAATAAACGCGACGTCCGCCGGCATGGACGGCGTAAGCAGACCGCCGGGCGCGGAATATCTGAAAGCCGGGCAGACTCTGCTTGAAATGATTTATAAACCAAACCCGACGCCGCTGGCGGCCCTGGCAACTCTAAAGTGTCTGACGGTTATCACCGGCGAAAAAATGCTTCTCGGCCAGGCGCTGGAGCAGTTCAAAATATTCACAGGCCTGCCCGCGCCGGAGAAAGCTATTAAAGAGGTTTTATGACAAGGAAAATATACAAAGTTATCCGCCGGACGAATTTCAAAACGCTGCTTTCCGAAGTGAAAAAGCAAAAAGGCAGCATAGAAATACGGGCCGATTACGCGCAAATTTCAGACTGCGCGCAAATAAACGCGCTGGCCGCGGCCGCAAAAAAGAATAAAAGTATTTTTACTTTGAGAACAAAAGCCGAAGGAGGAGCGTTTAAAGGAAGCGAACAAAAAAGGCTTCTTATGCTCTCATACGCGCTAAGACAAAATTTTTCTTATGTGGACGTTGAACTGGCGGCCGCAAAAAAAATGTCTTTTACGGCGGGGGAAAAGAAAAAACTAATTTTGTCATACCACAATTTCAAAAAAACGCCTTCTCCGGACGAACTTAACAAAATAAAAAAAGAGATGCTGGCTTTTGCGCCGGCGGTAATTAAAATCGCTGTTTTCGCAAAAAATACGGAAGATATCCTCACCGTTACGTGCTTTTTAATTGATACTATTAAGGAAGGCCGTCAAATCATAGTCACGGTGATGGGGGAAAAAGCGGCGTTTACAAGAGTTTTCTTCCCGCTGCTAGGTTCTTTTGCCGCTTATGCTCCATCTGGAAAAGCCACGGCACCGGGGCAGTTCACTGTTAAAAATTTGGAAAAAATATACAATAGCATGAAGGTAAAATTATGAGCAATACTACCGGAGAAATTTTTAAAGTAACCACGTTCGGCGAATCACACGGCGGAGCAGTCGGCTGCGTTGTGGACGGAATGCCCGCTGGTTTTGCGGTGACTGACGCCGATATTCAGACGGAGCTAGACCGCCGCCGCCCTGGTCAGAGCCCAGTTACAACGCCGAGGAAAGAAAGCGACGCCGTAAAAATAATCTCCGGCGTTTTTGAAGGTAAAACCACCGGCGCGCCCGTCATGCTGCTTATAAATAATGAAAACGTAAATTCCAAAGATTATGAAAATTTAAAAAATCTTTACCGCCCTTCGCACGCGGATTTTACTTATGAGCAAAAATACGGCGTGCGCGATTACAGAGGCGGCGGCCGCGCCTCCGCCCGCGCCACCGCGCCGCTTGTAGCGGCGGGAGCGCTGGCCCAGAAATATCTTAAAGAAAAAGCGGGCATAGAATTTTTAAGCCATACCGCCGCCGTAGGGAATGTCAGCGTAAAAGCCGACGTTTCCGCCCTGCAAACGCTAATGCGCGCTCAGATAGAACAAAGCCCGGTGCGCTGCCCGTACGCCGAGGGAAAATTTATGGAAGCGGAAATAGCCGCGGCGGTTAAAGAGGGGGACAGCGTCGGCTGCGTCATACGCGGGTTTATAAAAAATCTGCCGGCCGGCATAGGCGAGCCGGTGTTTGGAAAACTTTCCGCAAGGCTTGCCGCGGCGGTCATGGGTTTAAACGCGGCGAAAGGTTTTGAAATCGGCAACGGTTTTGAAGCCGCGCGGCTCAGAGGCTCCGCGAACAACGACGCTTTTATAAATAAAGACGGAAAAATCATGACGGAGAAAAATAGAAACGGCGGAGTGCTTGGCGGAATCAGCACCGGGGAAATTATTTATTTTAACGCCGCGTTCAAACCGACGGCCACTATTTCTAAATCCCAAATCACGACGGATAAACAAGGCAATCCAGTTGAGTTTACCGCCGGAGGCAGGCATGACCCTTGCCTGGCCGCCCGCGCGGTGCCCGTCGTGGACGCCGTCTGCGCTATTACGGTTATGGACCTCTTTTTAATATGGAGGGCCTATGCGCGGGATTGAAGAACTTAGACGGGAAATAGACGCTTTGGACGAACGCCTGACGGAAATTTTGGCGCAGAGGCAGCGTCTTGTGAAAGAAATAGGGCTTTACAAAAAAGCTAACAACCTGTCCGCGTTAGACGAAAAACGCAAAAAAGAAGTTTTAGAAAAATTTAAACGCCGCGCGGACTCCGCCGGAATTGAGCGCGCTTTTGCGGCGGATTTATATGAACTTATACACCGTTACGCCGTAAAAATTGAAGAGGAAATAAAGTGAAAAAATTTTCCGAAAGATTGAATAATTTTGACGAATATGTTTTTGCTAAACTCAACCGCGAAGCAAAAAAGATTGAACAGCATACCGGGCGCAAAGTGTTAAACCTGGCTGTAGGTTCGCCGGACGTGCCGCCGTCTGAAAAACTGCTGGCCGCGCTGTGCGGCGCGATTAAGCAAAAAGGTATGCATCTTTATCCCGGTTACGGCATGACGCCGGGTTTCGCAGAGGCCGTGCAGAATTTTTATAAAACTTCTTACGACGTGAAAATTGATACGGAAAATCTTGTGCCGCTGCTTGGCGCCAAAGACGGAATTACGCACCTGATATTAGCGCTTTTAGACGAAGGGGACGAATTTTTGACGCCCAATCCAGGCTATCCCGGCTTTACAGGTCCGGCGCTTATGATAGGCGCCAAACCAGTTTATTATACGCTTAAAGAAGAAAACGGTTTTAAGCCGGACATTAAAGAACTGGAAAAACTGGTAACAAAAAAAACCAAATTTATCTGGTTGAATTTTCCGTCTAATCCGACGGGCGCAATATTAAATCTCAAAGAGCTTGCTGTCTGCGCGGCCTTTGCCAAAAAACACGGTATCGCGCTGATTTATGACAACGCTTACGCGCAAATGTATTACGGCGGCGCGCGGCCGCCCAGCATTCTGCAAATCAAAGGCGCGCGGGATTTTGCCGTCGAACTTCACTCTTTATCCAAAACATTTTCTCTGGCAGGTTACAGAATAGGTTTTGCGGCCGGTAATAAAAAAATTCTTGACACGCTGGCCAAAATAAAAAGCCAGACGGACAGCGGTCTCTCTCTGCCCTTACAAAAAATAGCTGAATACGCGCTGTCAAAGCCCGACGTTAAATGGCGTAACAAAATGCTTGCCAGTTATACCCGCAGGCGGGATATTTTGGCGCGGGTTTTTATAAAACTGGGCTGCAAATTACAAACGCCGTCAGCCGCGCTTTATTTATGGGCGCATGTGCCGGACAAATTTAAAAACGGCGCGGAGTACGCGGAATTTTTGTTAAAAGAAAAACAGGTGTTGGTCACGCCCGGCGCGGCTTTCGGGCCGGCGGGGGAGAAATATATAAGAATCAGTTTTTGTTCGGATATCAGCAAAATTAAGGAGTATTTATGAAAAAAGTTTCCATAATAGGTTTCGGCCGCTTCGGCAAAGTTTTGGCCAAAATGTTCGCCGGACATTTTGACGTTACCGTCTATGACAAAAACCCGGAGGTTTTTAAAAATTTCAAAAACGCGGCGGATTTTAAAATTGTAAAAAAACTGCCGGAAGCGTTTAAGTCAGAAGTAATTTTTTACGCGGTGCCGATAAATAAATTTGAGAAAACCGTCAAAGAACACAGGAATTATTTTAAAGACCAGCTTATAATTGACGTGCTGTCCGTCAAAACGCTGCCTAAAAAAACGCTGAAAAAATATACGGCAAACACCGGCGCGCGCGTAATTTTGACGCACCCGATGTTCGGGCCGGACAGCCTGCGCTACGCCCATAAAAACCTGCCCGTCGTCATGGAAAACGTCAGCGCGAATCCGGCGGAATATAAATTTTGGAAAGATTTTTTTGCAAAACGCGGCCTCAAAGTTATTGAAATGAGCGCCGCGCAGCACGACAAACAGGCCGCGATGTCTCAAGGTCTGGCGCACTTTATGGGCAGGCTTTTGCAGGGCTTAAGAATAAAGCCGTCCGCAATCGATACCGTCGGGGCAAAGCAGATGCAGCAAATAAAGGAATTTACCTGCAACGACACGTGGGAGCTTTTCCGCGACCTCCAGAATTTCAACCCTTACACAAAAAAAATGCGACTGTCCCTCGGCCGCGTTTATGACAGCCTTTACAATAAACTGCTGCCGGAACAGAAGCATAAAGATTACGTAATAATAGGCATACAGGGCGGCAAAGGCAGTTTTTGCGAAGAGGCCGCTTGGCATTATATCAAAGAGAAAAACATCAAAAATTTTGAATTAAAATATTTGTACACGACGGAGCGGGTGCTCAAGCGGCTGCATAACGGGGATATTGACCTGGGCATTTTCGCCATGCACAACGCCATCGGCGGCATAGTGCATGAGTCCACGCACGCGCTGGCGCGGCATAAAGTCAGAATCGCCGACGAATTTGCCATCCGCATACGCCATTTTTTAATGAAGCTGCCCGGCGTGCCTATGGAAAAAATAACCAAAATTACCGCGCACCCGCAGGTATTTTTACAGTGCCGCGGCAATCTGCTGAGAAAATATTTCCACTTAAAACTTGAAAGCGGCAAAGGCGATTTGATTGATACCGCAATGGCCGCCGCCGCGCTGGCCGCCGGACGGCTGGACAAAAATACCGCCATACTCGGCCCCGCCGCTCTGGCGCAGATGTATAAATTGGAAACGGTTGACAGCGATTTGCAGGACGACGACAAGAATTATACAAGTTTCTTTGTTGTAAAAAGATAACCGTGTTCTTTTTAACATAAAAAACCCCGGCGGAAAGCCGGGGATTTTTTGTAACATTTCTATTTTATTTGACGGTAAAATTAACTTTGCTTTGGATATCTCTTGACGAACTGCCGACGGAGAAGATGATGTCCCCGGGCTCGACGACGCGCTTGTCGTCAAGATTTATAAAAGAGATATCGTCAAGTTTCAGCTTAAACGTAACCGTTTGGGTTTCTCCGGGTTTTAACGAAATCTTTTCAAAACGGCGGAGCCTTTTTACGTCGGGCGTAAGAGAGGCGTATTGCGTGCTTGAATAAAGCTGCACGACCTCTTTACCCTCAACGCCGCCCGTGTTTGTAACGTCAACTGAAAGCGTGATTTCATCCTTGGAGTTTAACGGCAGCGAAGACTTGTCAATCGTCAGCCCGCCGTATTTAAACGTCGTGTAACTTAACCCGAAACCAAACGGGAACTCGGGGTTGAAATCGCCTTTATACGTATAAACAACGTCCGCGTTTGACTGTTCGTCGGCGTATTTGTGATAATACGGCACCAAAGAATTCGGGAACGCGGGATACGTGTAAGGCAGTTTGCCCGACGGGTTTACGTCGCCCGCCAGAATGTCCGCAAGCGCGGCCGGGCCGTAAGGGCCGGGCAGATAAGTCTGCACAACCGCGTTTACGCCGGACACGAATTTTGATATGACGCGCGGGCGGCCTTCGCTCAAAACCAGAATAACTTTTTTGCCGGTTTGAATCATTGCTTTTGCAAGTTCGGTCTGCAAATCGGACAAATATAAGTCATTAACGTCGCCCGGTTTTTCCGCGTAAGAATTTTCGCCCAGGAACAAGACTATGACGTCCGCCTTTTTGGCGGCCGCGACGGCTTTATCAAACCCGTCTTTGTATTCCCCGTCGGCGGAGCCGGCGTTGTTGTCCGTTGACGCGTTTTCCACCTGAATATAGCTTACGCCGGGTTCAAAAGTTACGTTCGCCGCGCCGAATTTTTCTTTAAGCGCGTCAAGCATGGTTATAAAACCTTCGGACTGCTTAAACTCAAATATCTTCTCGCCCTGCCAGGAGCGCGTCCACCCGCCGAAAATAGGACGCAAATCCGTCGCGTTAGGGCCGGCGGCGAAAATCTTAGTCCCTTTTTTAAGCGGCAGAATATTGTTGTCGTTTTTAAGAAGGGTTATTGAATCGGCCGCCGTGTCGTAAGAAGCCTGCTGGGACGCGGCGGAATGGAAATTCGGATAATCCTTTAAAAACGTATTTGGCTTGTCAAACAAATTCAGTTTAAGTTTTAAAGCGACAACTTTCGTCGCCGCGTCGTCAACGCGGGACATTTTGACTTTGCCCTCTTGGACGAGCTCTTTAAGGTCGCCGCAGAATTCCTTATACTCCATAGGAACCATGGACATATCGATACCGGCGTTAATTGCAATTCTGATTGCGTCCTTTACGGAAGTCGCTATTCTGTCGCGGTTATAAAGTTTATTAATATCTTCCCAGTCGGTAACGACCATGCCTTTAAAACCCATTTTGCCGCGCAGCAAATCCGTCAATATTTTTTTGCTTGAGTGCACGGGCTCCCCGTTTATGAGGCCGGAGTTTATCATCGCGGTGCCCGCGCCCGCGTCAACGCCCGCCTGGAAAGGGGGGACGTGGTACTCAAGCAGCGCGTGCCACGGTATAACGGCGGGCGTTCTGTCCTTGCCGCTGAACGGAGCGGAATAGCCTAAAAAGTGTTTGAGCGTAGCGGTTACTTTATCCGGCGCGCCCATATTATCGCCCTGCAAACCCTTTATTATTTCGGAGCCGAAGACCGAGGCCAAATACGGGTCCTCCCCGAAGTCCTCATACTGGCGCGGAAAGCGCGGGTCCTGGCCGAGGTCTAATACCGGCGCGAAAACCCAGGGAACGTTGCTTGCGCGGGTTTCATAGGCGGTAATTTCGCCCTGCTTGCGCGCGTGCGAAGGGTCCCAGGTGGCGGCCAGCCCTATCTGCTGCGGGAACAAAGTGCCGCCGGCCGTGTACGTCGTGCCGTGCATTTGGTCAAGGCCGTAAACTATCGGCACTTTCATGCGCGTTTCGTTCATGGCGACGCTTTGCATTTTCGCTATCGCGTCATTCCACCACTGCGCGGTTTTGGCGCGGTTTTCGGGTGAGTTGAGTATGGAACCCACGTGGTATTTTACTACGGCTTCGCGCAGTTTATCCATGTCGACTTCAAGCGTGTTGGAAGGCGGGTTGTCCGTGCCTTTCATAATGACGTCAAGCGTAATCTGCGTCATCTGTCCGATTTTTTCTTCAAGCGTCATTTTTGAGACTATCTTTTTGGCCTGCTTTTGCGCTTCCGCGTCCGTCATAGCGGCTAACGACGAAGAAACGCAGAGCAAAGCGGCTGCCAACGCCATGTATTTTTTCATGTTGAACCTTTCCCTTTTTGAATTTTATTTAACTGTTTTACGGCCCAAACTGTGGTAGACAACGCCTTTCATATCTTCTAATTTATACATATTACGCAAATCTATGACAAGCGGAGTTTTGAGAAGTTTTTTGTACTCCGCCGCCGTGATTTTATTGAATTCCGGCCATTCCGTCAGAACAAGAGCCGCGTCCGCGCCGGACAGCGCTTCAGCCGCGCTGTCGTGAAATTTGGCGTACGGGAAAAACTCCGGGCCGTGTTTCTTACCCTGCGGGTCGTAAATGTCAAGCGCGGCGCCGTTTAAATGCAGTTCTGACAATATGCCTATGCTGGGTGAATCGCGCATGTCGTCCGTCTCCGCCTTAAAAGTCACGCCGAGAACAGCCAGCCGTTTGCCGCGCATATTGCCGCCCAGCGCGTTGGAAATTTTGGAAAGCATTTTAAAGCGGCGGGCGTTATTTTCGGCAATCGTAGTCTCGACAAGTTTGAGGGGGGAATCAAATTTTTTGGCCATGCGCTCAAGCGCCATAGTATCCTTCGGGAAACAAGAGCCGCCGTAGCCCGGACCGGGATTTAAAAATTTGTGGCCTATTCTGCTGTCCAAACCCACGCCTTTGGCGACGTCCGTAACGTCCGCGCCGGCTTTTTCGCACATGTCGGAAATCTCGTTTATAAACATAATTTTCATGGCGAGGAAAGAGTTGGACGCGTATTTAATCATGTTGGCCGTAGTCGTGTTGGTGGTAAGGAGCGCAAACCCTTTGTCCGTCAGAGGTTTATAAAGTTCCCGCATGACGGAAAGCGGTTTCGCGTCGTTCGCGCCGACTACTATTCTGTCCGGATTAAGAAAATCAGACACGGCAAAACCTTCCCGCAGAAATTCCGGATTTGAGACGACGGAAAATTTTGCCGCCGGTTTCGCTTTCTTTATAATATCCTCCACGGCTTCCGCGGTGCCTACGGGAACGGTGGATTTTAAAACTATAACTTTATATTCGTCCTTCATGTGTTTCGCGATATCCGCCGCGACGGCGAAGACAAAGGACAAATCCGCGTCGCCGGTTTTCTTGTCCGAAGGCGTGCCGACGGTGATAAAAATTATTTCGGATTTTTCCACCGCGCCGCAAAGGTCAGTCGTAAAACTTATATTTTCCTTTTTTACGCAGGCCTCTACCATCTCTTTCAAATCTTTCTCATAAATAGGCATTATGCCTTTTTTAAGATTTTCAATGCGCGCCGCGTTGTTGTCCACGCAGATTACCGTGTGCCCCAAGTGGGCAAAACACGCGCCGCTGACAAGCCCTACATAACCGGTCCCGACCATGCATACTTTCTTCATAGACAACTCCTTATTTTATATAATATATATGTTACAAAAATAAAGAGGTTTGAGGTAAAACTATGAGGAAAGATTTCCTGCCTTTTGCAAAGCCCGCCGTGGCGGAAGACGCCGTGGCTGCGGTTTCGCAGTGTCTGAGGAGCGGCTGGCTTACCACCGGGCCGCGCACAATTGAATTTGAAGAAGTTTTTAAAAATTATACCGGCGCGAAGCACGCGCTGGCCGTAAACTCCGCCACCGCCGGGCTGCACGCGGCTTTTACCGCGCTTAACCTTAAACCGGGCGACGAAGTGATTACGACGCCGATGACTTTCGCGGCCACCGTCAACACCATCATTTTCGCCGGCGGGGTACCCGTTCTTGCCGATATTGACGCGAAGACCTTAAACATCACGCCTGAAAATATTGAGAAAAAAATTACGTCTAAGACTAAAGCGATTTGCCCCGTGCACTTTGCCGGCCGCCCGTGCGATATGGACGCAATTGAAAAAATAGCCAAAAAGCACAATCTTTATATTATAGAAGACGCCGCGCACGCGCTGGGCGCGAAATACCAAGGCAAAAAAATAGGGCTGCCCGGCGAAAAAAGGACCATCATTTTCAGCTTCCACCCGACTAAAAATATTACTACCGGCGAAGGCGGCATGCTGTGCACCGACGACGAAGATATGGCCGAAACAGCAGCCGTTTTCCGCCTGCACGGCATGAGCAAAGGCGCGTGGAACCGCTACGCCGCAAAAGGCAAAGCGCATTATGATATTCTTATGCCGGGCTTAAAATATAACATGCTGGACATACAGGCCGTCATAGGAATTTCACAGATGAAGCAGCTGGACAGTTTCAACGCCCGCAGGACGGAACTTGTCAACAAATATCTGACCGCTTTCAAAAATTTGGACGGTATTATACTGCCGCCGCCGGTGCGGAAAGGGGACGTCCATTCCTGGCACCTTTTCTGCCCGCTGCTGGATATTGACCGTCTGAAAATCACGCGCGACGAATTTATGAAACTGATGGGCGAACGCAATATAGGCACCGCGCTTCACTATCAGGCCGTGCACCTGTTTTCTTATTACCAGAAAACTTACGGCTGGAAAGAGGGGGATTACCCGCAGGCGGAATACGTCGCCAAGCGCATAGTTTCCCTGCCGCTGTTCCCGGCAATGACGGAGCAGGATTTTAATGACAGCGTCGAAGCGGTAACGGAAATTTTAAAGGCTAACAAAAAATGAAAAAACTTTCTCTGGTAATCCCGGTTTATAATGAAGAAGCGTCCCTGCCCGCGCTTTTTGAGCGCACTTTTCCGGCGCTGGACAAGTTAAACCGGCCATATGAAGTCATCTTTATCAACGACGGCAGTAAGGACAAAAGCATTGACCTGCTGAAAGAGCAGCATGCCAAAAGGCCGGAGCAGGTTAAAATTATAGATTTCAACGGCAATTTCGGCCAGCATATGGCCATTGCCGCGGGCTTTGAAAAAGTTACCGGCGACATGGTGGTTACCATGGACGCGGATTTGCAGAACCCGCCTGAGGAAATCGCCCGCATGGTTGAAAAGTTTGAGGAAGGCCACGACGTTGTCGGCACCGTCCGCGCGAACCGGGACGATCCTTTTTACCGCAAATTTTTTTCCAAGATAGTAAACATCACAACTAACAAAATCACCGGTCTGAAAATACATGATTACGGCTGTATGCTGCGGCTGTACTCACGGCATATCGCGGACATTATAGCCGAAAGCGGCGAGGGGACCACTTTTATACCGGCTTTCGCCCAAAAATACGCGTCTAACCCAACGGAGATTGACATAGCGCACAGCCGGCGGGAAAAGGGGGAATCCAAATATAGTTTTTTTCGTTTAATTTCCCTCAATTTTGATTTGATGACAAGTTTTTCAATGGTGCCGCTGCAGTTTATCACGATATCCGGCATGCTCATTTCCGGCCTAAGTTTTCTGTTCGCCGTATTCCTTATTATACGCCGCCTGATTATCGGGCCGGAGGCGGAAGGTTTATTTACACTTTTCGCCATAATGTTTTTCCTGATGGGCGTGTTAATCAGCGCCGTCGGCATAGTGGGCGAATATATAGGCCGCATTTTTAAAGAAGTCAGAAAACGCCCCAAATACGTCATCAAAAAAGAATACGGAATTTCCGATGGCAAGGCCTAAGCTGGTTTTCTTCGGTTTCAGCATGGCCGGCGCGGAAGTTCTGCGCCAGCTGCTCTTGGACGGCGCAAATGTCGCCGCCGTTTATACCTATGAAGACAATCCGTCGGAAAACTGGTTTGAGTCCGTCAAAAAAATAGCCGTTGAAAACAAAATCCCAGTTTTTACGCCGGAAAAAATTGAGCGCGCGGATATTGAAAATATAGCCAAAATTAAGCCGGAAATAATTTTGTCCGTCTATTACCGCTCTCTTTTGCCCGACGAAGTTTTGAAACTGGCGCCGAGGGGGGCCTACAATATCCACGGCTCTTACCTTCCAAAATACCGCGGCCGCGCCCCCGTAAACTGGGTGTTGGTCAACGGCGAAAAATACACGGGCGCTACGCTGCATTACATGACCGCAAAAGCCGACGCCGGCGATATCGTTGACCAAGAAAAAGTTGAAATTAAATTTGAAGACAACGCTTTGACGCTGACAAAAAAAGTTTCCGCCGCCGCGCGACGTATAATAAAATACAGTCTTAAAAAACTAGAGAATGGGCCGGCTGCGGGCAAGCCGCAAGATATGTCGGAAAGCACCTATTTCGGCCGCCGCACGCCGGAGGATGGACAAATAAACTGGGAATGGGACGCGCTTAAAATCTACAATTTAATCCGCGCCGTTACAAAGCCGTTCCCCGGCGCTTTCACATATTTGCCGGACGGCCGCAAAATGCTCATATGGAAAGCTAAAATTTTAGACGGTAACGCCGCGGCAAGTTTCGGCGGTTTTGGCTGGAAAAACTGGGATATCAAACAAGACGTTCCGTTTATCATGAAAACCGGCACAAAAGATTTGCAGATTTTAGATTATGAGATTGTCAAAGGAGATTAGAAACATGAACGTATTAATTTTAGGGGCGGACGGGTTTATAGGTTCGCATTTAGTTGAGAGAATTTTGAAAGAGACAGACTGGAAAGTCACCGCTTTTGACCAAAACAAAATAAATTTAAAAAAAATAAAACACCCGAATTTCACTTTTAAAAAAGGCGACGTCTTTAAAGCCGACCGCTGGCTGGATAAACAGGTACAGTGGTGCGACGTGGTGCTGCCGCTCGTCGGCGTGGCAAAGCCTATGTATTACATCAAAAAACCGGTCTGGACTTTCGAGCTTGATTTTGAACAGAATTTAAAAATCGTCAAAATGTGCGTCAAATATAAAAAGCGAGTCATTTTCCCATCGACGTCTGAAGTTTACGGCATGAGCCCGGACAAAATTTTGAAGGAAGACAGTTCCCCGTTAATGCTCGGCCCAATCAATAAAATGCGCTGGATTTATTCCTGCGGCAAACAGATGATGGACCGCGTAATTACCGCCTACGCGCAGGAATACGGCCTGCGTTACACGCTGTTCCGCCCGTTCAACTGGGTTGGCACGCGGCTGGATACTTTTGAAGACGCAAAAGAACGTTACGCGCGCAGCATCACGCAGATGTTTTACGACGTGGTGAAAGAGCAGCCCATCGTCCTCGTCAACGGCGGGGACCAGCGCCGCAGTTTTACTTATATCGACGACGCGCTGAAGGCGCTTTTGCTAATCATTGCCAATGACAATGAAAAAACCAACGGGCAGATTTTCAACATCGGCGCCCCGGACAATAACCATTCAATTAAAGAACTTGCAAACACCATCGTCGAAGTGATGAAAGAATTTAAAGAATATAAACCGTTCGCCGACAAAGCGCAAATAACGGTGCAGCCGGCCGCGCAATATTACGGCTCGACGTACGAAGACGCGTCCGACAGGCGGCCGAGCGTTGAAAATATTTTCAACCGTCTGGGTTGGAAGCCGGAAACTAATTTAAAAGATATGGTAAGGAAAACTTTTGCCGCTTATCTGCCGGCTTTTAAGAAAGGGAAACTAAAGTAATGCAAAAAATAACGGCTTTCATTTCGGACAAAAAAAACACAAAATATTTTATTTTTGCCGCGCTGGTTATTTTGTATTTTTGGGGCCTCGGCTCATACAACCTGATAAACCACGACGAAGGGAGATACGCCGAAATTCCGCGCGAAATGATTGCCCGGGCGGATTTTGTAACGCCCACGCTCAACTATCTTTTATATTTTGAAAAGCCCGCGCTGCATTACTGGCAGACAGTCGTTGCGTTTAAGATTTTCGGCCAGAATGAATTTGCTGCGCGGTTTTTTCCGTGTCTTCTAGGTCTGCTGGGCGTCTTTTTTACGTGGCTTTTCGCGAAAAAAACTTATGACGAGGAAACGGCTAATCTGTCCGCCGTGGTGCTTGGCACCGGCGTGCTGCATTACGCTATTTCGCATATAAACGTGACGGATATGACGGTGTCGTTTTACCTGACGCTGTCGCTGTTCGCGTTTTATTTCTACCACAAACAAAATAACAAAATTTGGGGTTTGGTATTTTTCGGCGCGATGGCGCTGGCGGTGCTGGCAAAGGGGCTAATCGGCGTCGTGCTGCCGGCGGGCGTCATATTTTGGTTTATGATTTTTACGCGCAAATGGGATATTTTTAAAAAAAGTTTCTGGCCGCCGGGTATTTTGTTTTTCTTAGTCATTGTTACGCCGTGGTTTTACCTTGTCTGCAAGGCCAACCCGGACTTTTTCCGGTTCTTTTTTATACAGGAACATTTTTTGAGATATACGACGAAAATGCACGGGCGTTATGAACCTTTCTGGTTTTTTATTCCCGTGATAGTGGGCGGTATTTTCCCGTGGACGGCGGGCCTGTTTCTTTCTTTCAAAAATATGTTTGCCAAAAGGGAAGACGTTATTTTTCTGTCATGCTGGTTTTTTGTAATGTTGCTGTTTTTTTCAATATCAGATTCTAAACTTATACCGTACATTGTCCCGGCGCTGCCGCCGCTGGCAATAATAATTGCCAAAAATATTATGGACGCTCTGCGCGAAAATTCTAAGGCTAAAATCGCGGCTCTGCTTATTTTTCAGACGGTGGTGACAGCCGCGCTGGTTGTCGGCGCTGTATTAATATTCGGACAGTTTATAACTATAGGTAGGATTGACGACATTCTGCTTTACAGAAACACTATAATAAATCTTGTCATTTTAAGCTGTATTTTTACGGCGGCGGGCTGGCTGCTGCTTAAAAGACGCGCGGCGTTTATCACGGCGTTTTGCATATTCGCGATTCTCTTTTTATTTTTGGCAAAGCCGGGATTTGTGACGGTGGCAAAAGAGCGTTCCTCAAAAATCGCCGCCGTTGCGCTGCTCAAATATTTAAAACCGCAGGACAAAGTGGCGATATACAATTATTACTTTCAGGACATGCCTTTCTACTTAAAACGCCGCGTTATAATAACCGGCTGGACGGGGGAGTTGGAATACGGCATGCAAAACGCGCCCGATATTAAAGACTGGTTTTTCCCTCACGGCAGCGAGGCGGATTTACTGAAAATCCCGCTTGAACCCGGCCAGAAAATGTATATTGTCAGCGATGACGACCATATGAAAAATTATCTTCTCAAAGACAGCACAAAATTTGTCGAAAAAGCGGGCGATTATAATATTTATGTCAGAGAATAATGTTTTAGTTTTAAAAGTTGACGTCGACACTCTCAAAGGTTACCTTGAGGGCGTGCCGCGCATGGCTGACGTTTTGCAAAAGCGCGGCGTGAAGGCGGGTTTTTATTTTTCCTTCGGGCCGGATAATTCCGGCAAGGCTATTTTCCGCATATTCCGCAAAGGTTTTATTACAAAAATGCTGCGGACTAAAGCGCCGTCGACTTACGGCCTTAAGACAATGATGTACGGCACGCTGCTGCCCGCGCCGCTTATCGTGCCGCCGCATCAAAACGTCATACAGGACATTTTTAAGGCGGGCCATGAATGCGGCCTGCACGCGTGGGACCATGTGCGCTGGCAGGATAAACTTCCGCGTTTGACGGAGGCGGAAATTAAGGCGGATTTGCAAAAAGCGTTTGACGCGTTTGAGACGGCGCTGGGCGTAAAACCGCGCGCTTTTGCCGCGCCTGGCTGGCAGCTTACGCCAGCGGCGCTTGCCGCGCTGGACAGTTTTAATTTTGATTATGTAAGCAACACACGCGGACGTTCACCGTTTGTACCGAAAGGTTTTAAGACGCTTGAAATTCCGTCAACTCTGCCGACGATGGATGAGATTTACGGCGCGGATGGCATTGACGACACAAATATCGTATCCCGCTATATTTCTCTTCTCAAGCCCGGTTTGAACGTGCACACCGTGCACGCCGAAATGGAAGGCGGGGGAAAAATAAAACAGTTTGACGATTTAATCGCGCAAACTTTGGACAAAGGTTACCAAATTCTGCCTCCGCGCGAAGTTGCCATAAATATCAAAAATGCGCCTGAGGGGGGAATTGTGCAAGGTTTCCTGCCCGGCCGCGCCGGCGCGCTTTCTTTGCAAAAATAACACTCACATTTTATAGCACTTTCTGCCGTATAACGACGGCGCGGCTTCTTTCGCGCCCAAAGACACGCAGACGGACTTCCATTTTTGAGTTTCAGTCCCGATATCCGTGCAGCAAGACATTAAACCCGACGTAAGGTCAAAGGCAAGCATAGGCCGCCCGGTAACGCTTCTGATACCGAGAACAAGGCTTGTCGTTTTCAGCGATATTTCCCAGCCGTTGTCCAAATAGGCGTAATCCCCGCCGCTGTTGACTATTTTATACGCGGGCAGGCTTATATCAAGGTCGTCCCACGTCGCGGCGTAAGAGCCGGTTTCCAAAAAATACCTTTTCTGCGCGTCCGCCGCCGCCCTTACCGCGATTAGAGCCTGCACCGCGCGGGATTTTTCCACGGCAAGCTCATATTTTGGCACGGCTATCGCGGCTAAAATACCGATGATGAGAACGACAACCAACAATTCTATAAGCGTGAACCCAAATTTTTTATTCATATAAGTAAAGAATAAAAAATTTGGGCTCCGAGTGAAAGATAATACGCAAATTACTTTTTTCTTATCTAAAATAATTATATAGCCGACGCGCTTTCACTTTAAAAATAACCTGCACGCATTTATCAACTTAGGTTTTTAACCTTATCGGCCCCGGAAGGGCGGGGCCTTGAATAGATTTACAGATTTACGGCGCATATTTGTGTTTCGAAACCCTCACCTGTGTCCTCTCCCTTTCAGGGAGAGGAAAAAAATCGGAGGACGGAGTACTATTTATCCTTTTACGCTGATTAAGATTATTCCGAACAGAATACTGAACGCGCCGACGGCGCCCCAGATATTTATGGTTTCCTTGAAAAATAAAAGAGAAATAAGAAAAATCAGCAGAAACGCCGTGCCGGACATGAACGGGTACGCCATTGACAAATTAACCCGCGCCAGCGCGCTGCCGAAAAATAAAAACGACACGCCGAACATCGCCGCGCCGCCTACCGCCCACGGATTCGTGATGACTTTTATAAGCCCGCTTATAAGCCCGCCGGCAAAAATATTATTGCCCGCGAACGCCGTTTTGAGAAGGGAATTGGCCAGCGAATTGGTGATGCCTGAAGAAATTAAAAGCAGTAATCCTATTTTATCCATGTTTGTCTCCTAAAAGTAAACGCCGAGCCCGGCCATAATAACGTCCGTGTCTTTATCATAAGTCGTCACAATTCGGTTCCATGAAGCGCGCAATGTAAGCGGCGTCCCGCTGAACCTGTAAGCGCCCGTCATGGTCACTATGCCCGCGATATCGGATGAGGGGGAAATGTCGTCCACGTCCAATTCGCGTCTGTTGATGGTAACATAAGCGCCTAAACCTACTCCCAGCGAAAAACGCCCGCCGTCAAACCGTTTCGTCGGCCACGCCTGGATTATAACGCCGTTGCGGCGCAGTACGCTTGTGTCGCCTTCATAAAGCAGCGCGGCGGACAGGTCCATGTATTTCCCGACATTGCGGCGGTATTCAGCCATAGCCGCGTAGTTCGTATGCGTATGAAAACTGTTCAATATCGTCTTGCCCAGAAAAAGATTAACTTCGTTGCTGTCCGCGTAATTTATATACGGACCGCGGGAGTCGTTTAAATCTTTAAACTTGTAAGAAATCCCCGCCAGCGCGGACTGCGTGTTGGTATTCGCGTTATCCGCTACTATATATGTTATATTGCCCTTAAGCGCCCAGCGCGGCGACAGATAATACCACAAATCCAACCCCAGAGCCAGCGCGAAACCGTGTATATTCTTATAGGCAATATCATTGCCGGTAGTGTCAAAAAAATAAAAAGGCCCCGCACCTAATCCTATATAAAATTTATCCGGCGCAACAGGCATGCGGTACCAGGCCTGCAAAAGCATGCCGTCGCGGTGGTTGTCCGTAATATGGCCTTCGTTATACCAGGAAAAACTCCACAAATAGTTATCGGAAATAACGTCGTAGTAATTAATTTTCCAGGCGTAAGACCGCGCGTAATCCGGTTTATTAAGTATGCCCCCCATGATGCCCAGTTCCTGCGCGGGCGCTTTAACGGCAAGCCAAATCAGAACCCCTATAAAAAGAACCCCCATTCTTTTCATATAAAATAATTATAGAAAATATTTGGCGAAAATATTACAAGTTTCCGGGGATTAGTCTCCCTCGCCCCTCCCGGGGGAGAGGGCCGGGGTGAGGGGGAAGATACACAAAATAGTGCCGTTATAAAATTAGTTATTCCGCTTTGGCTCTACGGCAAAATATTTGTGTATATCTTGTGTACACACCCCCTCACCCTATCCCTCTCCCCCGGAGGGGCAAGGGGGAAAAGAAAAACCCCCGGCGGTGCGGGGGTTTAAATATGACGGAAAAATAATTTTATTTATCTTCCGGCTTAGCCTGAAAATACTCGTTCATTTCTTTAAACAGCTTTTTGATTTCGCCCATTTTATTAAGCGGCAGACGTATGCCTTTTTTGGTCCAGCCGGTGTAGATATCGTCTTCCTGCCACTGGCGTAAATCAAGCCCGCGCGCGCCTTTGAAGGAGCTTATCCTGGCGACGACGCTCATTCCCGGGCGCTTTGCGAATTTGCCAAGCTCGACGTCCTCAATTTTGCTCGCATCGTCCGGCAGTTTTTCAAGGACGGCGGCAACGCCTTTGACAATTTCCGGCGTCATGGTAATACCGGCGCGCGTGGCGCCGCTGTAAGAGTCTGACTTCAAATACTTTCTTATAGAGGCGTAACGGTAGCCCCGGTAAGCGTCAATGGAAAATTTGACTTCTTCCATTTTATCGTCCGATACTATGGAGCCTATATTATGCAGTATCATGAAGCTGCTTTCAGTCATATGCCACCCTCGGTATCACTTCATTTTATATATATCATTTAATATTATAATGGTTATTCATATTAAAATCAAGGGTTTATTTTTTAAACAGGCTGCCTATATTTTGCAGCGCGCTTTTTGCCGTGCTAACCGCGCTGGTCGCAACGTCTTTTGCCGCGCCGGCGTTGGCCGGAAGCAGCGACTGGGCCGTCGCAAGCACGTTCAAAGACGGCTTAGGATTGTCAATAGTTCCGCCTACTTTTATGACCGCCGGCTTGCCGCCTTTGCCGAGGGAGGTGTTAATAGTCATATTAAGGTTATTGGTCGTTAAATCAATAGTGCCGCCGGCCTGGACCGTGGTAAGATTGGAGCTGAAATTGGTTTTATCAATATTCATAACTCCGTTCTTAAAATTATAAACGCCGGTTATGGAATCAAAAGGCACGGTATCCGTCGCCGCGGCGGTTGAGCCGGGGGACAAAATATTAAGATTCAAAAACGCAAACGCCTTCTCCGCTATGCCGACGGCGCCGAAAAGCACGCGCACTATTTTGCTGGAATTCAAAAAGTCGTTCAAGCCGTTAATCTGGCCGGCTTTGACGTCAAAATTCACAGGGCCGTTAAGCTGCGTCATGCTGGGCTCTATGCCGGTAAGGTTCGTGGTCAGAGTAGCGCCGTCGCTGGTGAAATGAGGAACGCTTATTTTGCCGACGGTGATATTGCTGCTTAAGTCAAGCATAGGCGCGTTCTTGTCAAACTTGGGCGGCGTTGAAGACGCGCCGGAAGCCGTTGTCGAAGAGGACTGAGACGGCGGAAGCGTCTTCATAGTAAAACTGTCCAGATTGAAAGTCAGGTCAACTTTATACCTGTTGGCCGCGGGCTGCGCGTAAGCTAAAGTCCCGGTAAAAGGAGCGTCGTTCAAGTTGCCTTTAAAAGTATCCGTTTTAATACTGTCGACGGAATTTAAAGTCAGCGTGCCGGCAAAATCTTTCAGCGTCGCCATGTCTTGGTAAATGCCGCCGACCTGCGCCAGTTTCACCGTACCTTTGGCAAGGTTGGCGTTCGTCGTGGCGATACTGCCGTTGGCCGTGCCGACGGGTTTATACTGCGCCGTCATTTGCGGGACAATGCCCGCCAGTTCGTCGATAAACAAATTAAAGCTGGTGTTGGCTGAATAAACCAAATCTTTGCCGCCCCAGTTGACTTTCGCGTTACCGCTCGCGTTAGATTTTGGCAGGTTGAGGCTGAAGCTTTGCACGTCGGCGGAAGATGCCTGTAAATCCGTCTGCGCCTTAGCCGCGAATTTTACCGCCGGCAGAGTGAAAGCCGGAATCCCGCTCGCGAGACCGGCCAGCGTTTTATCCGTCACGCCGGACAAGCTGCCTTTTAAGTCAACAACAGGATTGTCAAAATCAGTCACCGTGCCGCTTGCCTCAAAAGACGCGCCGTTTAAAGTGCCGCTCACACTTTTAATGGTGACATACGCAGTTTTAAAATCATTATTTTTTAAATTAGTGGTTACATTGACGCGCAGAGGGACGGTAAGCTTTCTGGCGGCGTCGGCGTAACTGACGGTCAAAGTAGCGTCGGAATCAAAATCGCCGTCGAGGACAAATTTGTTTACGTTAAGATTTAAGTCTTTGACGGAGGCGGACATACCGGACTGTTTGTCTTTATAATCAAAAGCCGCGCCTGACATGTAAAATTTGTCTACGCTGACGTTAAACTGCATGCCTTGGGCGGTTACGTTTTTCGGTTCAGCGGGTTCCGGCGGGGTTTGGCCCGCCGCGGGAATAAGGTCCGCGAAATTGAAAACGCCTTTTTCGTCTTTGGTAACGTTCGCGGCCAGACCTTCAAGCCCGACGGTGCTTACTTTAATATTTTTTTTGAGCAGCGGCGCCAATGCTATTTTTACTACGATATTGTCGGCCTTGGCAAAAGTGCCGTTGTCAAAAGTGCCCTTTTCAGAAATAGCGAAATTGGACAAATCCACGCCGATTATACGGAAAGACACGTCATCAAACTTAATCTCGCGGTTGTAATTTGTTTTAACGTAATCGTGGACCATCGTGCGTATTTTTTCGGGCGGGAACATCTGCCTTACGGCGATAGCCGCGCCAACTACGACGACTATAAAAATTATGGCCAGAACTGCAGCGATTTTAATCAGTTTTTTCATATAAATATTTACCTCTCCTATATAAATATATTATACTTTTTAATACAGAAACTGTTGCCGTGTTTTTATTTCGTTTTTCCCTCGCCCCACCTGGGGAGAGGGAGAATAAAGATTTAAAAAAACGTTACGCGCGGCTCCGGCGTGGCGGCTGCGAAATGCGTGTGCACGGCGTAGCGCAGCGCGTCCAAAGCGTGGTCGTTAAATTTAACGGGCTCCTCCAAGACATTTCCGTTTAAATCAGTTTTCCAGACGTAACTTTGTATTTCTTTTATCAGATTGGCCGAAGATTTTAAAATAAATAAATTCCTGTTTTTGACGCTCATTATGCCCGGGTTTACGGCTTTATTCGCCGGCAGAATATTGAAGCCCGCGTCATAAATTTCTTTAATGCGGTCGGGCTCCGCCGCGTCGGCGTAAATAGTCTGGCCGCGGTCGGCGGGGGGAATTATTGACGACAGCCGCTCTATAATATTTTTGTTCGTGAGGTTTGTTTTATACAATTTTTCTTCGGCAGTCACGCCTTCGTCCGTCAGATAAATTTTTACAAGCGCCGCCGGATTATTAAACCCGAAATCAATGCCCCAGATAATTTCCAGCGCGTTCTGCGGCGGCGCGTCGACAAAATTATAATTCTCGTAAATAATATTTTTGTTGCGCCCCCACTCGCCCAGCGTGAAAACCCGGTAATAATTATCGTCGACGTTTTTCAAACTTTCCAGCGTTTCAATATAATCCGCAGTTAAAAAAGGATTATCTTTGTAACAACTGTAAATAGTCTGTACATCCGGCGAAGGCAGCAGGTTTTTGGCTATCCAGCAGTTGGCGTCCGACGGGTTGAAAGTCAGAAAAATCTGGTTTTTAAGATTTTTCGCCGTCGACGCGGACAGGCGCGTAAGAAGAGTGATATAGTCCGCGTAAGTAAACTCCGTCGCCTCTTCCATCCATATATAATTGAACTCGGAGGATTTTATTTTTTCCGGGTCGTCCAGAGAAAAAAACTGCACACGGCTTACGCCCAGGTCATAATAATGCTCCATTTTATTGTGGTTTTTCGCGCTGTATAATTTATACTTTTTAAGCAAATCAATAAAAAGACGCATAGCGGTCATTTTTAAAGCCGGCATGGTTTTGCGCGTTATGCCGACGTTAAGGCCGGGATTATTATGCGCGCGCATGAGCAGCAGCTGCGCCAGCGCGTAACTTTTGCCGCTTCTCGCGCCGCCGGCGTTTACGACGGTCCGCGCGGTAGATTTATTATTTTCCTTAAAAACGCGGGCGACGGTTGCTTTAATTATTTCCTTCATCAGCGTCCGTAAAAATAATCTGCGCGGTTTCCGGCGGGAGGAAAGAGGGTTTGGTTTTATTGTATTTTTCCGCGAGGCGGTTTGTCAGCGCGAAAGAAAGTATCGTCGGGGATTTGGTTTTTAACGCGGCGTCCAAAAAAGCTATTTCAAGTTTTTGGTTTATTATTTTGTGGAAGGAACTTTCAAAATCTTTGTCTTTGTCAAGGTAATGCAAAAGTTTTATCGGTTCCATGCCGGCGGCTTCAAGCGCGCCGTCGATAGCAACTGAATTTTGCAAATGTTTTAAAAAAGTTCTTTTTAATTTATTCGCGGCGTTTGTATCGTATTTTTTTGTTTCTGTCATAACACTCTGTAATTAAGTTTTATGACGGCGCCCCGGAGGTAAGTATAGCACGGCAAATTTTTTTTGTCAATTATTCGACGTTTATGACAATCTCAATTTCTTTGCTGATGCTGTTGTGCACGGGGCACGCTTTTACGGCGGACAGATATAAATCTCTCTTCTTTTTATCAATAGACGGCGGGAATTTAAAATTTAAAATAAATTTACCTACGCGGCGCGGGTTCTGCGCCATAACTTTTTCCGTTTCCAGTTTAAGGCCGGCCAGGTCGTCGCCGCGCGCGTCTGCCATTTTGCCCATAATGCTTAAAATACAGGCGGACAGCGCGGCGGCTAACAAATCTGTCGCGGAAAACGCGCGCCCTTTGCCGCCGTTGTCCGGCGGGAGGTCGGTCATAATCACGGTATCCGTCGGGGTGTGAACGATACGCACCTGCCCGTCGCCCAGATATGTGTTAATTAATTTGGTCATAATTTAGTTGCCCCGTATACGGCGTATATTTGCCTCATGCTCTTTAAACGTGCGGCTGAAAACGTGGTTCGTCCCGTCTTTCTCCGCCACAAAATAAAGCGCGTCAAAATCCTGCTCCGGGTGGAGAACTGCATATATCGATTCCATGCTCGGGCTGCATATCGGGCCGGGCGGAAGACCGGAGTAAACATATGTATTATAAGGAGAATCAAATTTTAAATCCTTAAGCGTAAGCCCGCGTTTCCAAAAACGGTTTTCCCTTCCCGTGTAACCCAGAGAGTACTGCACCGTCGGGTCCGCTTCCAGTTTCTGGCCTTTTTTCAGACGGTTTAAATAGACGGCGGCTATAAGCGGGCGCTCCTGCGGATTGACTGCCTCCCGCTCGACTATCGACGCCAGCGTGATTACGTCGTGCTCGGACAGGTTTTGCATAAATTCGGTTTTTAGAAGAGGGCGCACGCGCTTGTCAAATTCACCGGTCATGGTATCTATGACTTTCTGCGGCGGCATGCCGCGCTGCAACAGGTACGTCGACGGATAAAGATAACCCTCTTTATTTTTGGACAGCTCCGTAAAATCCATATTGTCGCAGACGCCTTTGTCCTCAAGCGCCATCGCTATTTCTTCCGCGCGCCAGCCTTCTATGACGGTAACTTTTTCTAAATGCAGGCACGCGCCGTTTGAAATGCAGGCGATAACCTGCTCCGCCGGCGTGTTTAAATATAGGTCAAAAGAACCGGATTTAAGTTTTTTGGAATTGCCGAAAAATTTTAAAAAAAGTTTAAATAAAAACTCGCTTTTTATTATGCCCTGCGCCTTCAAATCCCGCGCCACCTGCGCGCCCGTCGCGCCGTCTTTAATCTGAAAAACCACCGCCGGACCTTCGCTGAAATAATATGATTTTACGCCGTAGACAAACACGGCCGCGATAACAGCGGCGGCGCAGATTGAGATAACCAGTTTATGTTTTTTCTTCATTTGATAAGTTTTAAAAAATGCCTGCGGCCGGCCTGCAAAACCGCGGATTCCGCTTTGAAATCAAGCGGGCCGTCTTTCTCAATTTTTTCGCCGTCGATTTTTACGCTGCCCTGGTCAATGAGCGCGAAAGCTTTGTTTTTGCTCGCCGCTATGCCGCTCGCGGCCAGTACGGAGGAGACTGTTTGGCCAGACGTAATTTTAAATTCTTTAATATCGTCCGGCAATTCTTTTTTAGAAAACACGTTTTCAAAATTTTCCCGCGCTTTCTGCGCCGCGTCCGCGCTGTGAAAACGCGTGACTATAATATTCGCCAAAGTTTTTTTGGCTTCAAGCGGGTGCATTGCTTTAACTTTGTCCATGTCTTCAGACGTAAGAAGTTCGTAGTAAATATACATAACTTCATCTGAGATAGACATCAGTCTGCCGAACATTTCGTTCGGCGCGTCTGTCAGGCCGACGTAGTTTCCGTAACTTTTTGACATTTTTTTGACGCCGTCCAAACCGACTAGCAGCGGGACGGTCATAACAATTTGCGGTTCCTGCCCTTTGATTTTTTGCAGGTTGCGGCCCATAATCAGGTTGAAAAGCTGGTCCGTGCCGCCGAATTCCACGTCGGCATTTAACGCGACGGAATCCATCCCCTGGAAAATACTGTACAGAATTTCGAGCATGCTGATGGACGTGCCGGACTCCATGCGTTTTTTAAAATCTTCGCGTTCCAGAGTCTGCGCGACGGTGATTTTGCTCAGCGTGGTTAAAAAATCTTTGCCCTGCACAAAAGGGTCCAGCCACGTCGAATTAAAACTGATTTCCGTTTTGCTTTGGTCCAGCACTTTAAAAACCTGGTCAATATAAGTTTTGGCGTTTTGCAAAATTTCTTCGCGGGAGAGAACGGGGCGGGTGGAGTTGCGGCCGCTGGGGTCGCCCACGCCGGCGGTAAAATCACCTATGACGAGGTCAACGATATGGCCCTTGTCCTGGAAACGGCGCATTTGGGATAAGACAACGCTGTGCCCAAGGTGCAGGTCTGAGCTTGTCGGGTCCACGCCGAGTTTCACGCGCAGCGGTTTGCCCTTTTCCAGTTTTTTGGCAAGTTCGTCTTTGCTGATAACGTCCACGCAGCCGCGCATTAAAAATTTAATGGTGTCTTCCATAGAGATTTTGCTCCAAATTAATATGTTTAATTATATCATTTTGCGCGGAGGGGAAAATTTGTATAATCGTGTAGTCAGGAATGTAACTCTAAGCTTATGTGAAAGGACTATATGAAAAAAATTATGATAATAGCGGCAGTGCTTGTCGCCGCCGCCGCGGTTATAGCAGCGGGCGCCTATATGTACTGGAAAGCTTCCCCGCAATATTCGCTGCTGCAGGCGGCGCGCGCGGTGCAAAACCATGATAAAGCCGCGTTTGAAAAGTATGTGGATGTCGGCGGAGTGCTGGACGGTTTTATTTCCGGCGCCATGAAATATTCCGTCCAAACGGCCCCGCCGGAAGACGCGCAAAAAATGCAGTTAGCAATGGGTTTTATGACTATGCTTAAACCCTCCATAATAGAAATGATGAAAGGGGAGATTTTAAAATCAGTTGAAAGCGGCAATTTCGGACAGGGGGATAAAAATGCCTCTCCTAAAAACCCGGGAATGCCAGACATGACCGGCGGCCTGGCCTCGGCGCAGCCGAACGCGATGAACTCTTTGAAAAATTTTAAAAAGGATAATATCCAATATGTTAAAAAAGAGGGCAATACCGCGCGCGTCGGACTTAAAATTGACGGCGTTAAGGACATTACCGTCGTTGAACTTCTCATGCGTAAACAGGACGGCTACTGGCAGGTTTTCGGCATAGGCAATTTGGATGATTTTTTCAAACTGGCCGCCGAGGAAAAAGCCAAGGCAGACGCCGACGCGCCGCAGGCGGAATCAGAAATTCTTGCAAACCTGATATCGTTGGCTTATGCCCAGCAGCGCTACTTCATGGTTAATAACCGTTTCTCAAAAAATATTGGGGAATTGGACATCGCCGTGCCGTCAGACCAAAACGCGCAGTACAGTTTAAGCGACGGAACGGACGGCGGCTGGATAGTCTTTGGAAAAAGCCTGAAACCCGGGCACCGCCTGTTACTGGGAAGAAAAGACAAAAACAGTTTATGCTGCACTGATATAGACGCCGGCCGGTGTTCGGCGCTGGCCAAAGCCGCAAACCAAACTTTTGTCCCGTGCCCAATGGCAATGTAGGCGCGGTTTTCATAAATAAAAAAAGCGGTGCAAAATTTGCACCGCTTTTTTTATTTATGAAAACCGCTATTTCCGTCAGCTACTCCCATTCAATCGTGGCCGGCGGTTTGGGCGTTATGTCGTAAACCACGCGGTTCACGCCGGGCACCTCGGACGTAATTCTTGACGATATTTTTTCAAGAATTTCATAGGGGAGGCGCGTCCAGTCCGCAGTCATCGCGTCGACGCTGTTTATAACGCGCACGCAGACGGGTTTTTCAAAAGTGCGTTTGGCGTTTTTTATGCCGGTGGAGCGTATCGGCAGCAGGATTGCGAAAGCCTGCCAGCACTTGTTGTACCAGCCCGCTTTCGTAAGTTCTTCGCGCACGATTAAGTCCGCCTCGCGCAGAGTGTCCAAATCTCTTTTGGTCAGCGCGCCGAGCTGCCGCACGCCCAGAGCCGGACCAGGGCACGGATGAGCGTTTACGATATCGTCGCTCAGGCCGAGTTCTCTGCCCAAGACGCGCACTTCGTCCTTGAACAAAAATTTAACGGGTTCAACCAGTTTTAAATTCATTCTCTCAGGCAGCCCGCCGACATTGTGGTGGGATTTTATGACGTGGCCCTTCGGAGAAAGAGACTCCACTATGTCGGGGTAAATAGTGCCCTGCGCCAGGAACTGAGCGTTTTTGAACTGTTTGGCTTCCTTCTCAAACACGTCGATAAACGTGGCGCCGATAATTTTCCTTTTCTGTTCCGGGTCTTCCACGCCGGCCAGGCGGGTTAAAAACAAATCTTCCGCCTCAATCACTTTTAAATTAAATTTTAATTTTTTGGCAACTTTTATTACCTTCTCTTTATCGCCCAGCCGGATAAGGCCGGTATCCACAAAAATGCAGTTAAGCCGGCTGCCTACCGCTTTTGAAAGCAGCGCGGCCACGACGGTGGAATCCACGCCGCCGCTCAGCGCGCATATTATGCGGCCTTCTTTGCCAACCTGCTCTTTGGCTTCGGCGACGCACGCGGCCAGAATTTCTTTGCCGGTCCACCTGTCCGTAATGCCGCAGGTTTTGCGCGCGAAGTTCGTCAACTCCGCCGCCGCGGTTTTGGAGTGCATGTCCGGCAGGTTGACGACGTTTCTTCCGCCGCGTTTCTTGTCGTCAAAATACACGGTTAAAAACGGAAGTTTTATTTCCAGTATTTTTTTGTCAAAGTCCGGCGCGTTTTTGCCGCGGAGCGGATGCGCCAAAACTATGCCGGCCGCGTTGTTAAGCCCCTGCCAGAGCGTGGCAATCTTAATATTGCAGGGCAGGACCTCGCAGTAAACGGCGTTCTCTCTGAGACGGCGCGCCACAAACTGAGTTTCATGCGCGCCAAAGTCTAAAATTACTATTTTCTTCATTATTGTTCTCCTATAATACAGGCAAATATTTTTCTAATTCATAGCTGCTTATCTGGGTGCGGTACTGCTCCCATTCAATCAGCTTATTCGCGACAAATTTTTCAAAAGTATGCTTGCCAAGCGCGGCTTTAGCGACCTCGCTGTTTTCCAGATTATTGACGGCCTCTACCAGATACCCGGGCAGGCTGTCTATTTTTAACGCTTTTCTCTGCTCGGGCGTCATATGGAAAATATTTTCTTCCGTCGGTTCGCGCAAAGTTAATTTTCTCTTTATACCGTCCAGTCCGGCGGCCAGCATGACAGAGAACGCCAGATACGGATTGCACGCCGGGTCCGGGAAACGGCACTCTATGCGCGTGGCTGACGGTTTGCCCGTCTTAACCTGCGGGATTCTTACCAGAGTGCTTCTGTTTTTGCGGCCCCAGGCGATATAAGCCGGCGCCTCATAACCGGGCACAAGACGCTTGTAGGAATTTACCCACTGGTTTGTGACGGCGCAGATATCTTTTACGTTTGCCAAAATTCCCGCGATATAATATTTGGCGGTTTTGGAAAGATAATAAGGGTCCTCTTTATCAAAAAAAGTATTTTCGCCGTCTTTAAAAAGAGACTGGTGTACGTGCATGCCGCTGCCGTTTTCGCCCTGCACGGGCTTTGGCATGAAAGTGGCGTAACAGCCGTTCTGCGCGGCTATCATTTTTACGACGGCTTTGTATGTTACCACGTTGTCGGCCATATGCAAAGCCTCGTCGTAACGCAAATCAATTTCATGCTGGCTGGGCGCGACTTCGTGGTGCGCGTACTCTACGCGTATGCCCAGTTTTTCAAGCATAATCATTATTTTGCGGCGCAGAAGGTGGGACTCGTCTATCGGCACGCTGTCAAAATATCCGCCGGTGTCAAGCGGCGAAACGCTTTTGTCATTCGGGAACAGAAAAAACTCAAGCTCCGGCCCGACCATGAAATTCGTAAAACCCATTTTTTTCATTTCGGCAAGATTTTTTTTGAGTATGCAGCGCGTGTCTCCTTCAAAAGATTTGCCGTCGGGCGTTTTAATTTCGCAGAACACGCGGGCGACGGGCATGCCCATCATCTCCGGCGGGAAAATGGTAAAAGTGTCCAAGTCCGGCACGGCCACAAGGTCCGACTCAAAAACTCTTGCGAAACCTTCCACCGACGAGCCGTCCAGCCCCATGCCTTCCTTCAGCGCGTATTCTACTTCGCGGTGCGAGACGGACAAAGATTTTAAATTACCCAAAATATCTACAAACCATATTTCCATAAACTGCAGATTATTTTCCTGCGAGATTTTTAAAATCTCCTGAATCTTTTTCATTTCTTCCGGCGTTCTGGTGATGGTCATAGTACTCCGTCCTCCGAATTTTTTCCTCTCCCTGAAAGGGAGAGGACACAGGTGAGGGTTTTGAAACACAAACATGCGCCTTTCATCTGTTCAAGGCCCCTCCTTTCCGGGGCCGATAAGGTAAAAATCCAAACTTTATTTTATAACAACACGACTATATTTACTGTACATGATGTGTGCCGAACCCTCACCCTGCCCTCTCCCTTTCAGGAAGAGGAAAAAACAACATGCCGCTAAAAAAAATCCCCGCTTTTCAGGCAGGGATGGCGTTACGCAAAATTTGCGGGGGATAATTTCATTGGCGCGGAAAGCTTCCTCACCGCGTAAATGTAAGCAAAAAATTTATATCCCGTTTTTAACATATATATATTGTACTACATTTTTTAAGCCTGAAAGGAACTGTCGTCCATAATATCAGGCGTATCGTGTTCTTCTTCGGTCTCCGTATTTGCGTCCAAACCCAGACGGCGGGCGAGGGGGGTGATAGTCGTCCCCTGTATAAAAACCGACAGCAGCACGACGAAGAAAACTATATTGAAAATAAATTCCGCGTTTTGAACGCGCTCGGACAGCGGGAAAGTGGCCAGCACAATCGGCGCCGCGCCGCGCAAACCAACCCAGGAAATCAAAGCCTTTTCTTTGCCGTTTATACTTCTGAAAGGCAGCAGACTTGCGTAAACGCTTATCGGCCGCGCGATGAAAAATAAAATCAATGCCACGACGACGCCTTCTATCCACACGTCTATAAGACGCGAAGGATAAACCAAAAGCCCCAAAGTCAAAAACATGACGGCCTGCATAAGCCACGCTATGCTGTCGTGAAAAGTAATAAGGTTAGTTTTGCGGCGCAAATCAAAACGGGACAGGCTTAACCCCATCAGAAACACGGCCAAAAAGCCGTTGCCGCCGATGAGCGCCGTCATGCTGTAAGTAAACGTTACAAAGGACATCGTCAGCACCGGGTAAAGACCTTCGTACTGCAAATCCATGCGGCGTATAATAAATTCCACGACGCGCGACAGCGCGATGCCGACCACCACGCCCCAGAACAGCTGCTGGAAAAACATTATAAGCAGGCCTTTTAAATCGAGCGACGGCATCATCATTATCTGTATGATAATTAAGGTAAGAAAAACGGCGGAGGGGTCGTTGCTGGCGGATTCTATTTCCAAAAGCGGTTTCAGCATGCCTTTAAGTTTAACGTTGCGGGAGCGCAGTATTGAAAACACGGCGGCGGCGTCCGTCGAAGAAATGACGGAGCCGAGCAGCAGACTTTCCCAAAGGCCGCGCCCCAGAATAAAATGTATAAGCAGCCCGGCCACGCCGGCGGAAATAAAAACGCCCGCCGTCGCCAGCGCGAAAGACGGCCACATGATAAGTCTTGTGCGCCGGAAATTAGTGTCCAGCCCGCCGGCGAACAAAATAAATGAAAGCGCCACTATGCCGAGGCCCTTTGCAAATTCCACGTTGTCAAAAGTTATTTTGCCAATTCCCTCTGAGCCGGCCATCATGCCGACAAACAGAAAAACGGCCAATATCGGAATACTGAAATGCGAAGACATTTTGCTGACAAGAATACTCAGCAAAATCATAAGGGAACCGGCAAGCAGCACAAACTCGACTGAAAAACCCATTTTTTTACCTTTAGTAACGCGGCCAGACTGTTTATATTTTACAAAATAAGAAAAACCGCGGCGTGATTATTAATACTCCGTCCTCCGATTTTTTTCCTCTCCCCTCCGGGGGAGAGGGCACGGGTGAGGGGGTAGTTACACAACATGCGCCGTAAGTCTTTAAATCTATTCAAGGCCTCGCCTTTCCGGGGCCGATAAGGTGAAAAACCTAAGTTGATTAACAACAATATGATGTGTACACACCCCCTCACCCTAACCCTCTCCCCAGGAGGGGCGAAGGAAAAAACGATAGACGGATTTTATCCGTTATCTACCGCTCCTCCGGCGGGGATGGAAAGACAAGAGCGGTATTTTTTGGCTTTCGTCGCAAAAAAACAATTTTTATCCGCCGGATTTTCCTAAATAGATTAGCCTAAATAATTTTAACTATTTATATCTATTGTATACCAAAATATGTTATATTATATGCGTACATTCAAATTAGTTCAGGAGGTTTTTTGTGAAAAGAATAATAAAACATATGGCGGTTGTTGTTCTGATGTTCCTTGCTTCTTATAGTTTTTCACAGTCGGACGCTTATTTAAAATGCCGCTGCGGTCAGGCTAATTTTGCTCCGGCCACTATTTCCCAATGCTGCGGATACGGGGTAATGCCTCCGGGCCATTCCACAAGCGAATGCTGCCCCGCTATAACATGTACCGCCAAAGCGGGCGGGTATGTTAAGAACGGCCCCAGCGTGGCTACCGATTGTACGGCTTGCTGCGGAAGCGGATATCAAGGCATTCCCGGTTCTGTAGCGACATGCAACGGTGTCAGTTATAATTCATGCACCTGTAAAGCGACGACGCCCGCGGCTACGCTTGTAGCCAATATCCAAATGGTTAATCAAACCGGCGGCTGCTTAAATACCAATGTCATGTCTGTGTTTGGCTTTACCGGCTCAACCATTTTAGCGCAGCGCTGCCCCAACGGCGCTAACCCGCACAGCACAATGCCCGGAGATACAGCGGCAAGCGAATGTATGACGGCATGGGGGACGACGATTAGCCAGTATCTCAACGCAAACCAAGGAGGCTTTCAAAACATCTGTTACGTTGGTAATGATACCACCGCTTCCGAGTGCTATTATCTGGCCTGTAAGGTGGTAGTGCAGTAACGGTATTGAGTTTCAAATTAAAAAAGAGCCCTTTAAATTAAAGGGCTCTTTTTTTTAATCTTATTTTCCGTAGTAGGCTTTTAAATACAATTCTTTAAGTTCGCTTACCAGCGGGTATCGCGGGTTGCCGCCCGTCGATTGGTCGTCAAAAGCTTCTTCGGCCAGTTCGTCAAGTTTGGCCAGAAATTCTTTTTCCGGCACGCCGCAGTCTTTTAAAGAGAACGGCACGTTTAAATCTTTTTTAAGGCCGTTAATCGCGTCAATCAGACGGCGGACTTTTTTATCTTTATCGTCCCCGCAGTCCAAAGTTATGCCCAGATGGTCCGCTATCTTCGCGTAACGCCCTTTGACAAACGGATATTTGTACTGCGGCATTAAGCCCTGCTTGACGGGATTATCCGTCGCGTTATACTCAATCACATAAGGCAGCAGCACCGCGTTTGCCAGCCCGTGCGCGATATGGAAAGCGCCGCCTATTTTATGCGCCATCGAATGGCAAATTCCGAGAAACGCGTTTGCAAAAGCCATGCCGCCGATGGTCGCCGCGTAATGCATTTTTTCGCGCGCCGTCGGGTTATCCGCGCCTTCGTTATACGACGCGCGTAAATATTTGAAAACCAGCCGCAGGCCTTCCAAAGCGTGCCCGTCGCTGAAATTATTCGCGAAGACGGAAGTGTAAGCCTCCACGCAGTGCGTCAAAACGTCAAGCCCGGAATAAGCGGTCAAAGTTTTAGGCATGCTCAGCACGTATTCCGGGTCAATAATCGCCATGTTCGGCGTAAGGCTGTAATCGGCGATGGGATATTTTATCCCGTTGTCGCCGGTAACCACCGTAAAAGGCGAAACTTCGGAGCCCGTGCCGGATGTCGTAGGAATGGCAACCATTATCGCTTTCGTACCCATCTGCGGGAACTCCGTAATACGTTTTCTGATATCCATAAAACGCAGCGCGATATCCTCAAATTTAATGCCCGGGTGCTCGTACATAAGCCAGATAATTTTTGCCGCGTCCATAGGGCTGCCGCCGCCGAAACCGATTAAAATATCCGGCTGGAACAGATTTACAAGTTCCAGCGCTTCGCGGACATTCGCCATATCCGGGTCCGGTTTAACATCTGAGAAAACGCGCACGGATATTCCGGTATTTTCTAAAATGTTGGAAACTTTCTGCACCTGACCGAGAGTCTCCATCGTCTTATCGGTAACTATAAAAGCGCGTTTTTTGCCTTTTAATTCTTCAAGAGCCAGCGTCGTGGCGCCCTGTTTAAAATATATTTTCGGCGGCACGCGGAACCACAGCATATTTTCCCGTCTTTCCGCCACGGATTTTATGTTCATAAGATGTTTCACCCCTATATTTTCGCTTACCGAATTGCCGCCCCAGGAGCCGCAGCCCAGCGTCAGAGACGGGACAAGTTTAAAATTATACACGTCCCCAATCGCGCCCTGCGACGACGGCATATTAATAAGTATGCGCCCGGTAGTCAGATGTTCCTGGAAAATTTCTATGTGCTTTGTGTTGACTTCGTTCGTGTACAACACCGACGTATGGCCCGCGCCGCCGAACTCAATTAATTTCTGCGCCAGCTCAACGCCCTGCTCAAAAGTTTTGACCGTGTAGAAAGCAAGGACGGGGGAAAGTTTTTCGTAGGCGAAAGGTTCGTCACAGCTTACTTTCTCCGTATGCGCGATTAAAATTTTGATTTCTGGCGGCACTTCAAAGCCGGCCATTTTCGCGATGGCCGCCGCGCTCTGGCCGACGATTTTTGAGTTCAAATGTTCGTCAAAAACTATAGTCTTTGAAAGTTTTTCACGCTCCGGCCCGTCGACAAAATAACAGCCGCGTTTTACAAATTCCTCTTCGACGGCAAGGGCTATGCTTTCTTCCACGATAACCGCCTGTTCGCTGGCGCAAATCATGCCGTTGTCAAAAGTTTTGCTCATTATGACGGAACTGACGGCCATTTTGATATTCGCCGTCGCGTCTATCAGCACGGGCGTATTTCCCGCGCCGACGCCGATGGCCGGTTTGCCGGAACTGTAAGCCGCGCGGACCATGCCCGGCCCGCCGGTGGCGAGAATTAAATTGATGTTCGGATGGCCCATCAAATATTCGCTGGCTTCTTTTGACGCGCTTTCCGCCCAGCCGATAATGCCCGGCGGCGCGCCGGCGGAAACGGCGGCGTCAAGCACAACTGTTGCGGCCGCTATCGTGCATTTTTTGGCGCGCGGGTGGGGGGAAAAAATTATTCCGTTTCTTGTTTTTAACGCGAGAAGAGATTTGAAAATTGCGGTGGACGTAGGGTTAGTCGTCGGGATAATGCCGGCTATCACGCCGATAGGCTCGGCCACTCTCGCAAAGCCGAAAGCGTGGTCCCTTTCCAGCACGCCGCACGTCTGCGTGTTTTTATAAGTATTATAAATATATTCGGACGCGAAATGGTTTTTTATAACCTTGTCTTCCATTACGCCCATGCCGGTTTCTTCGACGGCAAGTTTGGCCAGCTGTATGCGCTTTGAAGCCGCCGCCTCGGCAGCCGCGCGGAAAATATTGTCCACCTGTTCCTGCGTATACTGCGCGTATTTTTTCTGCGCCGCGGCTACTTTGGCCGTAACTTCGTCAATATGTTTCTGCTCAGCCGCAAAATCCATTTCCTGTGCCATAACCCCTCCTTTGTATCCTATATATAGTGTACAATACCCCGCAACCCCGTTTCCGTTGCATTTGCAACATGATAAAATTATCTTCCCTTTTTAAGGGAAGTACCCGCGAAGCGGGGGAAGGGTTTTTATCCAAACCCGGCTTATCAAGCTTGTACCCCGGTTCAAAACCCCTCTCCAGCTTCGCCGGTACTCCCCTTCTAAGGGGAGAAATATATTCATATTCTAACATTTAAAAAAGATAGAATATAATAGTGAATGATTTTGAACGTTTCGGTTTTTCCGCCGTCCTTTTAAATACCATAAAAAATATGGGGTTTGTCACGCCCACTCCGGTGCAGGCGGAAGTGATTCCGCACGCTCTGGCAGGGCAAGACGTTTTGGCGTCCGCGCAGACCGGCAGCGGAAAAACCTGCGCTTTCGCTCTGCCGATAATCGAAACGCTTTCCAAAGATACTGCGGCGCGCGCGCTTGTCGTCGCGCCGACGCGCGAACTGGCGCAGCAGGTTTATAAAGTTTTTGTCGAATGCGCCGCCGGGTTCCCGGATATAACCTGCGTGTTTTTGGTAGGGGGATTAAGCGTCAGCGAACAGGCAAAAAAATTGGCCGCCGCGCCGCGCGTCATCATAGGCACGCCCGGCAGAATTAACGACCATATTAACCGCGGCAATTTAAAACTCTCCGCCGTAAAAACCGTTGTCTGGGACGAAGTTGACAGAATGCTTGAAATAGGTTTTATACACCAGATTGAAAAAATTATCAGCCATCTTCCGGCGCAGAAACAGACGCTGATGTTCTCCGCCACTTTGCCAAAACGCATTTTAAAACTTGCGGAAAAATATTTGATTAATCCCGTCCGCGTCGCGGTGGACAGAGAAAACGCCGTCGCGCAGGGCATTACCGAAGAACATTACCACGTGCCGCGCGAACAAAAATTTGAAAAATTAAAACATATTCTGAGCACGAAAGGCGGCAGCACTTTAGTTTTCGCGCGGACGCAGGGAAACGTCGACTGGATGACAAAAGCGTTGTCAAAAGAAGGCTTTAACGCGCGCGGCATTCACGGCGGTTACGCGCAAGCCAAACGCAGCCGCGCGATACGCGAATTCCGCGAAGAAAAATTTGACGTGCTGGTGGCCACGGACATCGCGGCGCGTGGTTTGGACATCACGCATATCGCGCTTGTCATAAACTACGACCTGCCGCTTCACGCCGAGGATTATATTCACCGCATAGGCCGCACCGCGCGCGCCGCGCGGACCGGTCTGGCTATTTCTTTTATAAGCGAAGGCGAAAAAAATCTTTGGGACGATATTCAAAATTTCTTAGCTGGCAAAGACGCGCAGCCGCAGCGGCCGGCCAAGCCCGCGCAAAAAGAGCGCAGAAAATTTGAAAATCAAAAGCCCGCGCCGGCGCAAAAACACAAAGGCTGGGCGCGGAAAAAACACGACGGCAAAAAATTTAAATTCAAACATCACGGCGGCGAGAAAAATAAATCAAAAAAATTCAACGCCAAATTTTTCAGGCAGTAATAAATTTTCTTCCCTTTTTAAGGGAAGTACCCGCGAAGCGGGGGAAGGGTTTTGAACCAGTATTAGCCTTAAGCGCTTCGCCCGCGTGAAAAACCCCTTCCCGGCTTCGCCGGTACTCCCCTTTTAAGGGGAGAAAACGTCCTGATTAGCCCGGAATTTAACTTTTGTATAATATAAACATGCGCCGATAGCTCAACTGGATAGAGCAGGTCCGTCCTAAGGACAAGGTTGTAGGTTCAACTCCTATTCGGCGCGTTTTTTAGAATTTTAAAAGCAAGCCGCCCGTAAAAATTTTACGGGCGGCTTTGTTATCGCGTGGTATTATTGGTAATTTACAACCGCAGAAATTAGCGGGCCATTTGGCAGCTGCGCTCTTCCGTTTAAGAAACCGAGTTCGAGCAGGAACGAAAAACCTATGACTTCCGCGCCGGCGCATTTTACCAGTTCGTAGGCCGCGCGGGCGGTGCCGCCGGTGGCCAGAACGTCGTCTACTATAAGCACTTTGTCAGACGGCGTAAAAGCGTCTTTGTGGACGTCTATTTCGTTATTATGATATTCGCATTGATACGCCTGGCGGAAAACTTCGCGCGGCAGTTTGCCTTTTTTTCTGACGGGGACAAGGCCGGCGCCGAGCAGCAGCGCGCACGGCGCGGCCAGCAGAAAACCGCGGCTGTCTATGCCTACCACTTTTGTTATGCCTTTATTTTGGAAATCTTTGGACAGCAGGATTATTGTTTCCTGGAAAACGTCGTGGTTAATCAGCAGCGGCGTGATGTCTTTAAATACTACGCCTTTTTTAGGGAAGTCGGGCACGTCTAAGATATAGTCTTTTATAGAAGCCATTATAGTACTCCGTCCACAAATCTTTCTTCCCTTTTTAAGGGAAGTACCCGCGAAGCGGGGAAAGGGTTTTTATCCACACTAAATAAAGCGGCTTGTTTCCCGGTCCAAAACCCCTCCCCGGCTTTGCCGGTACTCCCCTTATAAAGGGGAGAAAAAAACGTTTATCTCTTTTTCTTTTTGGGCTTCGTTTTCGGTTTTGAAAACGGTGTCAGTTTTTTGGCCGGTTTTATGCCGCTCGCGGCCTGCGCCGCAAGCAGTTTTTGCTTTAATAATTTTTCCAAATCAGTCCTTCCGGTAACCTGGCCAAGCACGTTGCGCTTTGCTTTTATATCCATGCCGGCGTGAATATTCGTCGTCCTGCGGTCAGGCATGTTATTGATTTCCAGAATACCAAGTTTCTGCGCTTTTTTGCGTATGCGGTTTACCGCGCGTTCCTCTATCTGCCGCACGCGCTCGCGCGAAAGGCCCATCTTGTCCGCCACTTCGCTCAACGTCATAGGCTCGTTGGTCCGCAGGCCGTTGCGCATCATCAGAATTTCGCGGTCCCGCGGGTTGAGTTCCTGCAAAGCGGACAGGAGGTCAGTGTTGGAAGAAGAGCGGGAAAATACGTCGTCCGGGTTGCCTTTCCCGTCGTCGGTCAAAGTTTCTTCAAGGGTGATTTCGTCCTCGTCGCCGACGGTTAACGCCAGAGAGTCCACGCCTTTGGCTGCGTTAATGGTTTCCAAAATTGATTTTACTTTGCGCGCGCTCCATTCAAGCTCTGCGGCCATTTCGCTTAAAGACGGCTCGCGGCCCAAAGTTTCTTTCATCGCGTTCCAGACGCGCGTCCACTTTTTAATGTCGCCCCACGCGTGGGACGGGATTTTGATGGTGCCGCTCTGCTCGTCGATATATTTTCTTATAGCCTGCTCTATCCAGTAAATTGCGTAAGTGGAAAAACGAAAACCTTTGGACGGCTTAAATTTTTCTATGGCCTGCATGAGGCCGATATTGCCCTCTTCAATCAAATCCAGCAGTTCAATATCCTTCCGCATGAAACGTTTGGCCGCCGGTATAACCAGGCGCAAATTAAGCTCCATCATTTTTTGTTTTGCCGCAGCGTCGCCCTGTCTGATGCGTCTCCAAAGTTTGTCCATTTCCTTGCGGTCAATTTCTTTGGAAATTTCGCTCATCTTTTTAAAATACTGGTTTAAAGAATCAACATTAGTATTGTTATTTTCTTCCACTTTATTTACCCTCTCATGTTTATTCTACACTATTTTTTAACCGGCGGGATATTGCGGGCGCAACAGGCGGAAAAACGGGACAGATTAAAGTATTTTTTGTATAATATGTCAAGGGGTTTTTTATGCAGTCGGGCGTTATTGACAATTACCAAAATGTTCTAAAACGCGTCAAAACCGCGTGCGCGGCCGCCGGGCGGCGGGAAAATGAAGTAACCGTGCTGCCGGTTATAAAATACGCAAAAAATGAAGACGTTTTAACCCTTTTAAATTTTTTAGGCTCAGGCGCGGCGGCGGCGGAAAGCCGTTTGCAGGACGCGCAAAAACGCTGGGAATTGCCGCAGTTTAAAGTTTTAAGACAGAAGGTTAACTTACATTATATAGGCGCGCTGCAGTCAAATAAAATAGCCAAAATCGTAAGTTTTTTTGATTTCATAGATTCCGTGCCGGATATCGAAACCGCGCGGAGGATAGATGTTGCGGCTTCAAAACCCGTGAAGTGCATGCTCCAGGTTAAACTGACGGACCGCGTTACGCAGAGCGGCGTTAAACCCGAAGACGCGCCGGCGTTAATAAGTGAAATAAAAAATTTGAAAAATATAAATTTGTGCGGCCTGATGGCCATAGCGCCGCAGACGGAAGATGAGAAAATTTTAAGGCCGCTGTTTAAAACCGTAAAGCAGTTATGGGACAAAGAATTCGGGGCGCAGAAAGAAAAATATTTGTCCCTCGGCATGAGCGGTGATTTGGAAACAGCCGTTGAAGAAGGTTCCACCCTGCCGCGTGTCGGCAGCGCGATTTTTGGAGAAAAACAATGATAATTAAAGTGCGTGTTATTCCCACCAAAGGCGATAATGAAGTCGTCAGCCGCATAGGCAGCGTGCTGCGGGTAAAAGTAAAAACAAAAAGCATTGAGGACGAAGCCAACTCCATCATACAATTATTTTTGGCGGAGTTTTTCGCCGTCGCCTCCGGCAACGTAAACATAGTCAAAGGCGCGAAGGGGAAAGAAAAAACGGTAGAAATCCGGGGTAAAAGCGAAGAAGCTTTGAAAAAAGTAATGGACGCCATTCCGTAAAACTAAGTTTTGAAAAAGCCCCTGACAAACGTCAGGGGCTTTTTTGCGTTGTTGAAAACACCCCTTCCGAATACTTGAATTAGAAATTTTACCGCTTATACACTTGCCTAGTTCCAAGTCTTTTAAGAAAGTTATTTGGAACACAATGCTTGAGAGTACATATGCGTATATCCGGGAGGACAGCAATACTGTAACACGCCGTAAGGCACGACAATACTTCCGGCGGGACACGGACACCCGACATTGGTGTATCCGCCATTGACCGTGCCGTCGGCATTTGGAGTGCTGGAAGGAGAAGAAGAAGCTGTAGCGTAACAGCACATACTAACGGACGGGGTATAAACTTCATATTGCGATTGACAACAATATCCGTTGCCGTCATAATAACTAAACCCGGAGCAACAATAATTGGGGTTATTTGTGGCTGTATGACTGTCACTTCCACACGTACATTTATTTTGTGCGGAATCCCAATAATAAGGCTGTGAGGCGCCATATAATCCAGACGGTGCCGCCGTGCCAGGGCACGGCGCCACACAAGCTGTCCCGTTCCAAGATTGCCCGCTTGGACACGTACAGGTATTACTGGCAGCAACCCAAGTGCCGCTGCCGCCGCACACGCATCCTGTTGCATTAGGCGAAGCCGCGTTAGGCGTAGAGCCTGATACGCATGTGTTGCAGTTTCCATTATAGAAATAATTGGCCGTTGACGGACAGCATACACTGGTATCGCCGCTCGGAATCCATGACGGACTGGCGCACGCCGGCGGCACACAATTTGTCCCATCCCAGGTCATGTTTGCCGAGGGGCAGCATTGCGTACCGTCATTCACCGCCGGGAACTGGTCAGTGGGACATACCTGGCAGGCGGTGCCGTTCCACACAGGCTTATCCACGGGACAGCAGTTGCCCTTTGTGCCTCCGGGCCCGTCTGTGTAAATGGGCGTGTCCGTGTGACAACAGTACATGCCGTCTTTTACCGGCACAGCTTCCGGGCCGCAGTTGCAGACTTTTGCCGTGTTATCCCAGAAGCGGCCTTTTCTGGCTATGAAGTCCGTAGGAGAAGCGACTGCCCCGTTGCATTGGGCGCAGGTTGTCCCGTCCCAAAAAAAGTTATCCGCGCAGCAGTTGCCTCTAGCGTTGTTGCCCCCGCCGGCGCCGCCGGTAAGGGACCATGTATAATTAGGAGTGCTTGTATGGCAACAATACGTACCGTTGTATACAGATACAGCTTCGGAGCCGCATTGGCAGGTGTTTGTCGTGCTATCCCATATACGGCCTTTTCTGGCTATAAAGTCTGTAGGAGAAGCGGTGGTTCCGTTACACTGGATGCATTGGAAACCGTCCCAATAATAGTTAACCTTACAGCAATACCCATTTAAAAAAGACGGCATGGTTGAAAGGCAGCAATTTGCGCCGTTGTTTACGGTTACCTCGCCGGAATCGCATTGGCATGCACCATTTATGGAACGCGGCGTTCCGGCAACATTTCCTGACGGCGCGACACCGTCACATAACAAAACTCCAGGCGTTCCTCCATCGTTAATAGCTAAAAATGTAGCTTCCATAGGCTGAGATGTCTTATCTCCTAAAGCGGAAAAGTATTTTATAGTTTTCCAAACCATGCCCGGCTGTGTCAGGTCCGAAGGAGTG